>SAMEA3663296__coassemble_152_pt1 | contig 37597 bp, 35 predicted proteins | sample SAMEA3663296__metabat2_high_PE_018 | metagenome-assembled genome bin SAMEA3663296 (sample SAMEA3663296) | pig gut metagenome | biome: pig gut; feature: pig-associated habitat; material: faeces | place: China | collected 2013
CTGCCTCTGACGCGGTGCGCTCCGGTTTGCTGCTGTGCGGCACAACAGTCATTCCGGCGCTGTTTCCCTTTCTGGTGCTTTCCAAAATTCTGATCGGTATTCTTCCACGGCGCACCGCAAATTGGATGAATTGGGTGATGGAGAATGGCTTCGGCGTCAGCGGGGCGTGCTTTGCGGCCTTTGCGATCAGCTTTCTGGGCAGTTATCCCGTCGGCGCATCCGCCGTTATCGGTCTGTATGAGTCCGGCGCGATTTCCAGGCAGGACGCGGAACGCGCGCTTCGCTTTTGCAACAATTCCGGTCCGGGCTTCTTTATCGGCATTGTCGGAGGCGTCATTTTTCACAGCACGACCGCCGGAATCGTTCTATATCTGTGCCATATTATCTCTTCTGTTTTATGCGGAATGTTCAATGCGGAGCCAAAAACGCACGCACAGATTCGTCGCATTCAGCAAAAGAACGATCCGTTTTCGGAATCGATTTTATCGAGCATTGGGGACACCTGTACTGTTTTGCTGCAGCTCTGCGGCATGATCGTAGCGTTTTCATTGATTTCAACCTATCTTCGTCTTTTGAGATTATCCTCACTTCCGGAGATCGTTGAAGCGCTGCTCCTCGGCACGCTGGAGCTGACAACCGGCATTTTGCATCTTTCCGACAGCGCCTCCTCCTTTGCCGCGGCCGCATTTATCATGAGCTGGGGCGGTCTGTGTGTGCATATGCAGGCAAAAAATCTCTGGGTCAAAGCAGGACTGACGGTACGCGGATATTACTCCGCAAAGCTGATGCAAGGCTTCTTATCGGCTCTGTTCGCTCTTGCGTACTTAAATCCGACACCTCTTTACATTTCAATTTCAGCATTTTTCGCCTTAATTTGTATCATTTTCCCCTATTTCCGCAAAAAATATAGTGGAAATCTTCGCCGTCATACTGTATAATCAGGTATGAGGTGAAAAAAATGCTGTTCCGAAAGAACATTGATAAATTCTGCTCCTACTGCACCCATGCAGGCAAGATTGATGACTCGACCTATCTTTGCGCCAAAAAAGGGATCGTTCCTTCCTGTCATCATTGCTGGAGATTTAAATACGATCCGCTCAAGCGCGTTCCCACTCGGATGAAACCGAAGGATTTTTCTAAAATGGATGATTTTGATTTTTCTCTGTAACGCAAATCGCCCCCGGAGTTCTGCTCCGAGGGCGATTGTTTATTGATGGCGCGGCAGATAATAGTCATCCGCCTGACGAAAATACGGACATTCTCCCTTGTGATAAGTTTGAATGCGATACCATTCATCCTCGTCGATATCCTTGGAGCATTCGTATACGTCCTCTTCCGCGTCGTAGAAATAATTCCAGCAATCCTCGCAATTCGGCATTCTTTGTCCTCCCTCAGCGAAAAACCTCACCGTTTTCGTCATAAACCTCAACCCTGCGATATCGAACGAAATCCGGACGGTACTGCGGCAGATAGCGCTCTATCGCAGCGGTCAGGAGCGAGGGATTCAGAGCGGGATTCTGCGCGCTGATGCGCACATTGAGTTGAAGCAGATGATTCTGTTCCGCTACAGAAAGGCGATGAATCATCGGGAGAATATCCGTCTCCTCCATACCTCGTTTGGTTCGTTTTTCCACGATCAGATTCGATCCTTGGAACAGCGCATTGATTTTTTCGGCTGCATCCGGCAAAACACCGGCATCATATTCCAAGGTCAATTCAACATCCAAAAACGTCAGATACTTCGCCTTTCGGTCGCTCTGATAGACTTCCCGTATGCGAACGCCCTCCGGAAGCACTGCATTCATATCCTCCGCCCTGATCGTAAGGTCCGAATCCAACTCATATTCCATGATCTCACAGACGCTTTCCGTGCCTACGCTCAGCGGAAGAAGCATCGAAACATAGGCATGGGGCGTAAAGCCCTGAGAATGGTGCAGCACAACACCTGCTCTGCGGAAAGCACGCTGCATCAGCCGCATGGTATCCAAATGCGACATCCAAATGGCTTTTCCGGTCTTTTCAAAAAGCATTCTACGCATCGCATTTGCCCCCTTCCAGCAGGCAATTTGCACCGCACCCGCTGCATTTGCTTCGGCAATCGGGCGTTGTCTCGCTGCGATAGGCGCGTTCCCGTTCTTTTTTCAAAAAAGCGGTGCTGACCCCGTCCGAGATCACTTCCCACGGAAGCAGCTCTTCGGCGTCATATCCGCGTGTTGTATAAAAGTCCGGATCGATACCGCACGCGGCAAAGCTGTCCAGCCAAGTCTGATAAGAAAAATACTCATCCCATCCGTCGAGCTTTGCGCCGCGTTTGACCGCTTCTTCCAAAACTTTGCACAATCTGCGGTCGCCGCGTGCCAAAACGGCTTCCAAACGGCTCAGATCCGCCGCGTGCCAGTTATATTCAATGCTCTTAGACGGCATATGCTCCTTCAGAAGACGCTGTCTGCGAATATATTCCTCCGGCGAAATCTGCTTTTCCCATTGAAAGGGCGTAAAGGGCTTCGGGACAAAATAAGCGGTAGCAACATGGATTCGAACGCCCCGTTTTTTGTTGGACGCGTGCTCTCTCCATGTTTTCAAAATCTTATAAACCAGCTCCGCGATGCCGATTACATCCTCATCCGTCTCTGTCGGAAGTCCCAGCATAAAATAGAGCTTGACGTTGTTCCAGCCGCCCTCAAAGGCAATCGCGCAGGTTTCCAGAATTTCTTCTTCCGTCACATTTTTGTTGATGGCATCTCGAAGACGCTGTGTTCCGGCTTCCGGCGCAAAGGTCAGTCCGCTTTTGCGAACCTTTTGCAGCCGCAGCATCAATTCGCGAGAAAAATTATCGGCACGCAGGGACGGGAGCGACAGATTGATCTTTCGCGGTGTGCAATAATCCTGCATTTTTTCCGCCAGTTCCGGCAAGCAGCGATAGTCGGAAGTAGACAAGCTGGAAAGCGTGATCTCATGGCAGCCGGAGTTCTCAAGGGACTCTACTGCCTGTTTAAGCAGCAGTTCCGCAGAGCGCGGACGGACAGGCCGGTAGGTAAACCCGGCCTGACAGAAGCGGCAGCCGCGAATACACCCGCGCATGACCTCCAAATTCGAGCGGTCGTGGACGATCTCGGTATTCGGGATGATGATATCCGTCGGATAAAGCGCGTCGTCCAAATTCTGCACGATCCGCTTTGTCACCCTTGTGGGCGCGCCCTCTAAGGGGACGATCTCCCGCAGCGTGCCGTCCTCATTGTAACGGTGCGTATACAGCGACGGCACATAGATGCCCTCGATCTTGCTGACCTCGTGCAAAAAGTCCTCCTTCGTCCAGCCCTCGCGTTTTGCTTTACGGTACAGCTCCAGAATCTCCGGTGTCATCTCCTCCCCCTCGCCGATACAGAAAAAGTCCACGAAGTCTGCCAATGGTTCCGGATTATAGGCACACGCTCCGCCTGCAAAAACCATATGCTTTAAGCCCTTACGCTCCTGTGAACGCAGCGGAATATTGCCAAGCTGAAGCATATTCAGAATGTTGGTATAGCTCATCTCATAGCCGATGGTAAAAGCGAGCATATCAAATTCCGTCAGCGCATCTCCGCTTTCGAGCGCATAAAGCGGAAGGTCATTTTTTCGCATGGCTTCTTCCATATCGCCCCAAGGTGCAAATACACGCTCACACCATACGCCGTTCATGCGGTTCATGACTGCATATAAAATCCGCATGCCAAGATTGGACATGCCGATTTCATAGGTATCCGGGAAGCAAAAAGCCACCCGGATATCAATCTCATTTTTATTTTTTATGATTTGATTGTATTCTCCCCCGACATACCGTGCAGGCTTCTGCACCGTTGGGAGAATGCGTTCAAGCTTCTTCATCATATGTTTTAACCAAATCCAATAGATACTGACCGTATTCCGTCATTTTCAGCTCATTGCCGATTGTAAGAAGCTGTTCGTCCGAGATGAAGCCCTGCTGCCACGCGATCTCCTCCGGACAGGCAATATACAGTCCCTGTCTGGACTGCACGGCCTCCACATACTGCGCGGCATTCAGCATGCCTTCCGGTGTGCCGGTATCGAGCCATGCAAGACCGCGGCTGAACAACTGCACATGAAGCTTCCCCTGCTTCAGATACGCTTCATTCAAAGACGTGATTTCCAGCTCACCGCGAGCGGACGGCGTCAGCGTTTTTGCCAGGGCGACCGCCTGCTCATCATAGAAGTACAATCCGGGAACCGCATATTTTGACTTTGGGTTCTTCGGTTTTTCTTCAATGGAAATCACATTCCGATCCTTGTCAAATTCCACCACGCCGTAGGCTCTGGGATTCTTTACCGGATAACCGAAAACAGTCGCTCCCGTTGTTCTGGCAGAGGCTTCTTTGAGCTGATCTTCCAGCTTTCCGCCGTAGAACATATTATCACCGAGAATCAGGCAGCATCGATCTCCGGCGATAAAATCCTCAGCAATCAGAAATGCATCGGCAATTCCACGCGCTACATACTGGATTGCGTATTCGATTTTTACACCAAACTGACTGCCTGTTCCCAACAGACGCTTATAGGATTCTACATCGGGCGGCGCAGTGATAACCATGATCTCGCGCACACCTGCCATCAAAAGAACGGACAGCGGATAATAGATCATCGGCTTGTCATAAATCGGAATCAAGGGCTTGGAAACCGCTTTTGTCATCGGATACAGCCGACTTCCCTTTCCTCCGGCAAGAATGATACCTTTCATTACTTTCTCCTGTTTATGAATCAATGATTTCGTAGTATTGCAGCAGTTGCTTTCGCTCCTTCGCAACGCGAAGCGTCTGCGTCATTTGATTGTCGGGGTCATTTTTTGTCTCTTTCCGATATCTCCACAGCCTGACGCACCATACAAACGGAAGAAACAATGTGCTTTTTTTCAAAATCGGATAGTTTTTTTCAAGCTTTTTCTTTTCAGGGAAAACGGTGTGAAGCAAACTGCTGCGCTTATTCTCGCGTTGTGCCGAAACGGAATTAAACGTGACGGATGCGGAATGGGCTCTGCTTTGATCCGAAGAGCCATATATTCCTGCATGCAGAGAATCTATTAGTAACGGTTCACCGTCAACCTGTATTTTATTCCATTCAGAGGGTAAAGAAACATCGATCGCAAGCTGCCTCTTTGCAACATCCAGCATGGCCGCCGCAAATTTCAGTGCATGAACTTTACGACATTGCTCATATAAAACAGTCCAGTCAATTTCGTCAGAATATTTTTTTACCCATAAGCCGACATCACAGATCTGGCGAATTCCGAAACCGGAGTGTATAAAATGCTTATAAGCATGAAGAATCAGGTACAGCAAATGGTCATGCGGGCACAAGGATAGAATCTTTTTGCCGTCAATTTGGTACTCTCGCGCTCTTTCAAAAGCATTCGTGAAATAAGCCTGTAATTCATTCACAGCGCTTGCATCAGGTGAAAACAGGCTTTTATGAAGCTCGATATAAAGCGGACTGTTCGGTTTCCTCCACCCGATTTCATAAGCATCCGTCTTGCTTTGGTCCGTGGTTGCAACCATACCGGATGTTTCTAGAATGCGGCAGCATTTAAAAAAATCCGACTCTTCCGCATATAAATCCTCATCAGCGCTTTGACGAAGCTCTCCGTTTGGATAGATTGCTCTGCAAAGAAGTCCCTTTACGACAAGCGGTTTGCAGCCGGAAGCTCTCAAACGATCATAAACCGAAAGGAACTCCGCTGTTCGGACAGCCTGCGACATTACCTGCATTTTTGACAGCTTTTTTTGTGAGGAAAGCTGATCCCACTTCTGCGCAGCCGGACAGCTATACACAGAGTTCAAAACAAGCGGTTGTAATTTATGCGCTGCCGCAAGCTTCATCAGCAGCAGCCATTCTTCCGGACGGACACAATCCCAGCAAACGCTTTCCCCATGGATTGCGGCTTTGATCGCTTCCAAAAAAAGTTGTTCCGCTCGAGAAAGGCTCATAGACTACTCCTTTTCTTGAAAAAGCATCTTTGAAACAGAGCTGCAATCGGGAACTGCAATGCTCCAACAAAAGCACCAAAGGTATTTGTAATCACGTCGTCCGTCTCTGTCATTCCGACGCAAAAACAATATTGCAGCGTTTCCAAAGCGGTACTGATGACCAGCGCAAGCCCTACCGCAAACAATACACGCCTTGCCGGTTTCCACCGAGACGGCAGAATATAAGGAATCGTCAAGCCGACAGGGACAAAAAGGATTACATTCATAAGCGCTGATCGATAGGCTTCCCGGTTTTTCAGTGCCCGCACAATGGTATAAAATGGCTGTAAAACAAGATGCCTGCCGGTTGGATTGCGAAATAAAGTGATATAAGCAATCAAAGCAACCACTGCGGCAAATACCGTTCCATTCAGAATTCTCCATAGCATTTGATTCCATCTGCTCAGCGTTACACCGAGCAAAGACCAGAGAAGAATTGCTGCAAACACCATCGCAATTGCCTTAAATATATTCAGTGCATAAAACCAGATATACAATTCTCTTAAAACGGAAAACATATACACATCACCCGCTGCACTTTGTCAACAGTCTGACCTTTTGCAGCACTGCCATAACACGGCAGCAAATGCAGCATTGCTTTACCGCTGTAACAGCCACTGCGCCGTCAAACGGACGCCCTCTGCAAAGGAGATTTCCGGTACAAATAATAGCAGATTTAATAAGTTGCTGTCAGTAGTCCTTAATCAGTCGTCTCAACAACATGTAGGCAGATGGGAATCGATATACCAAAGTATCCTGCAGACTTCCGCCTTGAACTTCCTTCAATTCTTCCCAGCACATTTGCAGAAACGCTTTATTCTTCGATTCCACCGATGCATAAAACCGATCCCTGCGCAAACGTTTTTGAACAATAGCTTGATAGGATTCTATATTGTCCGGATGAATCTGCTCCAGTGTTGCAAGAATGGCTTCTTCCTGTCCCTTGAATGCAGCAATCTGCTTCATGGGATCTTTTTTCATTGTTCCGGAGTAACTGTTGCTCCGCACATAATAATCTCCGAGCGGTTTTTCAATATAACCTTGTAAATCATAATATAAAAACGGAAGCTGAACCTGATAGTTCTCTCCATATTTTGAAATATGTATTTTCATCTCAGGATTTACTGTTAGAAAATGTTTTCTGGACATCATATAGCACAGCGGAGTAAAGATTGTATTGCGGGCATAAAGCATATCCAAGAATGCAGCTTTCGGTTCGGATTTTCGCACGGTTTTCATTACGCCACTTTTTTCTCCGGTTGACTCCTGAATCTGGTTCAGTTGGCAGAACACAATTCCCTTCTCCGGATGGTCGCGCAGGAAACCAGACATTTCCTCAATATATGTCGGATGCATGACATCATCACTGTCGCAGCCGCAAAAGAACTCGCCACGCATCTTCCGAAAGCCAAGCTGCTTCATCGCGCAGGTGCTTTGGTTTTTTTCATAGCGGATGAACTGTACCGTGATACCACGCGCCTCTAACTTCGGTATATAGTCGCGGACAACGCCCGAAGTGTCGTCTTCAGAACCGTTATCAATAAAAATCAGTTCAATATTCTGATATGTCTGAGATAAAACACCTTCAAAAAAACGGCTGACAAACCGCTCACCATTGTAACAGTACGTAATTATAGAAACAAGTGGAAATAATTCCTTCATCGGTTATCTCCTAACACAAGCAATGAAAAATATGGTGGCTGACGGATAGTGCAACTGTCACTCCAAACACTTTGAAAGATTCGCTTCTACATGTCACATAGCCTTTATCTGTTTATTCTTAATATGTTGGTAATGCCATTTTTAAAATCCATTGACGGTTGCCATGCAGTGTCTCTTACAAGTTCAGTAATATCAGCTTGTAAAAACATAATCTGTTTATCGCCATACGGGATAGCGCCCAACGCTATTTCTCCTGTAGGATTCACAATATTTCTAATATCCTCAAGATACTTTCCCAGCGGTTTTGCCTTTCCGCTACCAAGTACATACACTTTCCCATCAATGCCCTTTTCGCCAATCAGCCGAAATGCACGTCCGGCATCATCACTATACAGGTAATCCCATATCTGTTCGCCCTTTGTAAATTGAGGAATTTCATGATTCTTCAGCTTGTTGATCGTGTACATTACGACACTTTGTTCTCCGTCGTTCGGTCCATACACACTCAATATTCTGACCCAGTTATGCTCCATTCCTAACTGATGCGCCTGTTCTCTGCTCATCTGTCCGGCACACAACTTTGCTATTCCGTATCCGGTTTCCGGAAACGTCGGTGTATCTGATCTCAGCACGCCATCTACTCGACCGTACTCTGCTTGTGATCCGGCACCTATAAACTTTTTGCATCCAAAACGATGTGCCGCGTCAACCGCATCCAAGGCATAGCGGGCATTTCTATGCTGCAAATACATATCATTCCGTGCGACACCAGTTGTACCTTCCCATGCCAAGTGGTAGAACACATCGAACGTTTTTCCCGTGTCATTCTCTATGAAAGCAAGCTGATCCAAGGAGCAATATCGTAATGTCACTAAAGGATGTTTGGGAATCTGCTGAATTCTACTCGATCCTTCCCTGCAAAGCACAAGCGTCTCTATATTATTTTCAATAAGTTCTCGCACTAAAGCAGTTCCAACCGCACCTGTAGCGCCTGTTACGATTGCTCTTTTCATGCTCTGCTCTCCTATCTCTGCACCCTGCCGGAACCATCGCCGGTTGCCAGTTTGTCCACCTCAGCAACAGACACTCTGTTGAAGTCACCCTCTATGGAATGCTTCAAAGCAGATGCTGCAACCGCAAACTCAATAGAATCTTGCATTGTCTTATGGTTCAAAAGCGAATAAATCAACCCAGCTCCAAAACTATCACCGCCGCCAATTCGGTCGACTATGTGCAGATGATATTCCTTGGAAAAATAAAACCGATTGCCATTATAGAGCATTCCTGCCCAGTCATTGTCATTTGCTGATATAGATGTGCGGAAAGTAATTGCTACTTTTTTGAATCCAAATTTATCCATCAACTGTTTAGCAACAGACTTATATCCTTCTTTATCAATCTTTCCACCGTAGATATCTGCGTTCACTGCCTCAATCCCAAATACATCCTTTGCATCTTCCTCATTTGCAATGCAGATATCAACATAATTGCAAAGCTCAGTCATAGCCCGACGTGCTTCTTCTCTCGTCCAAAGCTTTCCTCTATAATTCAGATCACAAGACACTGTAAGCCCTTTGCTTTTTGCAGTAATACAAGCCTGCTTACATATCTCAACCAAATTTTGACCAAGTGCAGGCGTAATTCCAGTAAAGTGGAACCACTCTGCACCGTCAAATATTGAATTCCAGTCAAAATCAGCTGCTTGTGCCTCCTGTATCGCAGAATGCGCCCTATCATAAATACAAACGCTCCCGCGTTGGCTTGCACCTTTCTCAACATAATATATGCCAAGGCGATTACCGCCATATACGATTTTCGATGTATCTACTCCGAAGCTACGAAGAGAACTCACCGCGCCCTGACCGATTGCATTATCCGGCAGCTTTGTAACATAAGCTGTATCAATTTTGAAATTTGCCAAAGAGACTGCGACGTTTGCTTCTCCACCGCCGAATGTAGCCTGAAGTTGGTCGTTCTGAAAGAAGCGATTATATCCATTCGGTGCAAGCCTCAGCATTATTTCTCCAAATGTAATAACTTTGCTCATTTCTCTCCCTCTATAAACACATTTCATCACCGGAACAATCCAGCATCAAACTGTCTGGCTTCCCAATGTATAATGTTACTATATGTCATAATGTGTAGGTGTGATAAAGCTCAGTCTTATCAACTTCTGTATCTCTTGAAGTTCTTCGGAAATCAAAGCGTTTCTATTTGCAGCCTGCATAGAAAAATCATATTCTAACTGCTGATTATAATAGTTTTCGTCTTGATATGTAGAATAACCATCCATACCAGCAATTGCTACCTCCTTGACGCCCACCGCCACAAGGAGTTTCAAAAGCATGAGTCCGGAATTATCAATGACATCCAGGTTCTGCAAAGCAAAGCTCGCAAAATTTACCACATAATCTGTCTGCGTACAATCCTGCATATTCGAAGTTGTAATGCACTTTGCCTTAGTCCTGCCTTGAATTTTATTGAATCGCCTCATATTACTGCTAAACACATAATCTGGTTCAAAATCGTCTGCACAGAAATTAACAGCTATGGAAACCGTATTGTCCCGCTTACACTCGGCAATCACCGTTTTCCTGTAATCCGCTATCGTACGTCCCGGTGCAAGCAGCACAACTCTTTTACCAGACAATTCTGCTTTCAGTTGCTCAATTGCCCTCTTATCGTCTACATAGTTTTCCTGATATTTACGATAGTATTTTTCAGCCCGCTCCTTGCTGAAGCGTGCTTTTTCTTCCTTTGGTATTCCCCTCAGCAGTTCGTTAAAGGACTTAACTGTCAATGAGTCCTTTTCAGCCAAATAGATGGCATAATTTGGATGACAGCCGATAGACGCCGAAAGATAAAGCGGCAAGGAATAGCCCCAAAACTTTGTTTTATAGATGTCGTTCAGATACTCATCCATAATCTCAAGCATTGGTTCAATTTTATAGTCTGTATCATAGTTTTCATTCATGTATTCAGCAAATAATTCGAGATTCAGGTTTCCCGCGCCGCGCCCCATACCAAACACACAGGCATCAATAATTATGTCTCTTTTCAGGTTCATCTCCACAAGAGCTTCGGCATTTCCGAATGCCTGCTGTAGATTATTGTGGGCATGATAAGCCAGCGCAATTCCTTCTGCGAGGTTATTGTCTGCCAAATATACTAGACGTAAGAATTGCTTTCTCTTAATCAGCCCAAAGCTATCAACGATAGAAACTGCGAACGGATGAAGCCGGTTGAATTTTTCAATGCCCTCAATAAACTCTTTATCTGTATACAAATCGGTTCCTACAAAGTTTACTGAGATAAAATATCCCAGTTCCTGTATTCGCTTGCAATACTCATACGCTTCATCAATCTTTTCTTTTTTGAATATAACACGAATACCATCAACCGATGTACCATCATAAGGTGTAATCCGCTCCAACGGGATAGGCGCACTCATGTCAAGCATTCCCACATACAACAGTCCCTGCGCTTTAGGCTGAATTACATTTGTGATTGAAGCAATGTCAGGAAAAACTGATTTGTCCGGATCATACGAATCGCCCTTGATAAACCCAACTTCATAAATCTCAATGCCGGTTTGCGCTATTTTTCTTCCAAATCCTTTAATCGTTTCTGCTCCAAACCGCCAATCATTTATATAGCCTCCATCACGTAACGTACAGTCTAAGAGATATACTTTACCCAAATTCCACTCCCCCTAAACGAATCCCTCATCTTTCATAATGTTAAAGATGGACAGTACACAATGCTTTTATTACTTTATTAAAGGAATGAACATCTGCTTTTCCAGTTCCTCGCGTGGCAGAAATGGCGCAAGATCTTCCAGCGGAGGGCTAACTAATGTACCGTCCGGCAGTCTCTTTGTGCTGCTCTTCGGTTCCCATACTTGCGTTGTATCAGTGAAGATTTCAGTAAACACCGGACCATCTAGTTTCAGGACTTCATCCACAACAGACTTCATCTCGTCATTGCTATGTGCGCTAAAGTAGCGGTAGCCAAATGCCTCCACAATCTTCTTGAAATCAGGGAAAGACAGATCTCCGGACTCTTCTCCAATTCCCACAAAATTCTTGTTGAACAGATTGGTCTGCGTAATACGAATAGAATGGTAGCCGTTGTTGTTGATCAGGAAAATCTTAATAGGCAGTTTGTTAGTAAGGACAGTCTGAAGCTCCTGAAGGTTCATCATGATACTTCCGTCGCCTTCAAGGCAGATTGTTTTTTTTCTTCCTCCGCCAATGCAGGTACCAATTGCTGCCGGAAGGCCGTAGCCCATGCTGGCAATGGCGCTGTTATTCGCCATACGGCTGCCCTTTTGGATTACATATGCCTGGTTGCCAACAACACAGCAAGCCCCGTTAGATACCGCAGTTAGACTATTCTCGGGAAGCTGGCTGCTCAAATAGCGGATAAATGCATATACATTTACTGTAGATCCATTCTCCTCCCACTGACGTGGAAGTACTACCGGATATTCCTTTTTCCATCGCTGGCAAGTCTCGTTCCAAATTCCGCCTTTACTTACAGGCGCAACAGCAGCGGCATCCAGCTTAGTCAGAAAATCCTTTGCATCCGCCCAAATCGGCATTTCAACGTGTAAAGTCGGCTTCTTCAGCTCTGCTTGATCAATATCAACCATAATGACTTCTGCCGCACGCGCCCACGTCTTCCAGTTGTAACCAACTTGACGAATTGATATACGAGTTCCTACAGCTAAAATCAGATCCGCATTTTGGATCGCCCAGTTTCCTGGACGGTCTCCCATATTGCCCGCACGCCCACAGTAAAGTCGATTCTCATCCTCAATCAAGTCAACCGCATTCCAATACGTCACAATCGGGATATTCAGTTTTTCTGCAACAGAGCGAAATACCTTATAACCGCCAGAGAGACGAATGCCATAACCTGCATGGAATACCGGCCGTTTAGCGTTCTTAATCTTTTCAAGCACTTTCCGAATGGTTGCGTCATCTACTGCAGGCGGCAGCTTTGCATCATCCTCCGACGGATCATATCCTTCCAACTCGTCTGTCTCAATATAGCCACCTTGATAGTTCACAGGAATATCGATCCATACTGGTCCCGGTCTTCCTGTGCTTGCCAGATGCCAACCTTTTTCCAAAGCATAACGAATCTGCTTGGGATCCTCAATCATAGTGGCATATTTCGTCATTGGCTCTACAGACTTTACAATATCATATTCCTGATCGCCCATCGCACGAAGCGGAGTCTTTGTAAACTGAAGTGCATAACGGGCAGTTGTATCATAGCGAACTTGCCCACTAATAATGAACATTGGAATAGAATCCAACCATCCACCAACTACTCCAGTCAATGCGTTAGTTCCACCAGGTCCTGTAGTAACACATACTGCCGCAATCTTGTTTTCAAGACGGGCGTATGCCTCTGCAGCAATTGCACATGCTTGCTCATGATGATTATACGTTACTTTCAATCCTTTCTTATGTCCCAATGCGTCATTAAGGTGCATTGCTCCACCCCCAACCACGGAAAAAGCATCCGTTACACCGTGGCTCACAAGGAAATCTGCAACATAGTCTGCAAGTCTCTGCTTCATTTTGTATTTCCTCCATACAAAGAGTTCCCTATAAATGGAACCCTTTGCTTTTATTGACTGTCTCATCCAGCTTAGGTTTAGCGTTAACTTTGATTCTGCAATCAAGCCCAAAAAGAAATCATTTCCTCGGCAATATTCCGGAGCATCGGCTCGGTCATTCCGGGATATACACCAACCCAAAATGAATCTGTCATGACACGATCCGTCTGCTCAAGATTTCCAATCACGCGATAGCCTTCTCCTGTTGCACGCATCTCATCAAAGCACGGATGTTTTATAAGGTTGCCAGCAAACAGCATTCGCGTTTGAATGCCGCGCTCCTCTAAATGTCTCACCAACGCCTCGCGCTTTCCCGTTTCTTTTAGGGTAATCATAAAGCCAAACCAAGAGGGGCGTGCATTTTCACGCGGAGCGGGCAGAATCAATCTGTCCTCCAGTGGCATCAGCAGCTGCATCAGTCTCGCATGGTTCGCTCGCCGCTGCTCAACGAAGCCCTGTAGCTTTTCCAATTGGGCGCAGCCAACAGCGGCCTGCATATCCGTGATCTTTAAGTTATATCCTAAATGGGAATAAACATATTTGTGGTCATATCCCTTTGGCAACTCGCCGTATTGCCCATCAAAACGATGTCCGCAAAGGTTATCCATACCGGATGGGCATACACAATCTCTACCCCAATCGCGTAAGGAGCGCATGATTTTATTAAGAAGTCCATTGGAAGTATAAACTGCGCCGCCCTCTCCCATTGTCATATGATGAGGAGGATAGAAGCTTGAAGTTCCGATATCTCCTATTGTTCCGGTCTTTCTCCATGCTCCATCGTAAAAGGCCTCACTTCCAAGCGCATCGCAGTTGTCCTCCACAAGCCACAACCCATTACGATCACAGAATGCTTTCACTGCAGTTAGATCAAACGGATTGCCCAAAGTATGTGCAACCATCACTGCTTTTGTCTTCTTAGACAGGGCAGCCTCTAGCATGGAAACATCAATATTATATGACGGAATGCAAATATCTACAAAGACAGGAATCGCGCCGTATTGAATGATTGGCGCTACTGTTGTAGGAAATCCCGCCGCAACAGTAATAACCTCATCACCTTTTCGAATCCGGCGATCGCCAAGCAGTGGGGACGTCAGAGCCATAAAAGCAAGCAAATTTGCAGAAGAGCCGGAATTCACAGTAGCGCAATACTTCACGCCCAAATATTTAGCCAAGCCTTTCTCAAAACGATCATTGTAACGTCCTGATGTAAGCCAAAAATCGAGGGCGCTGTCTACTAATAATGTCAATTCCTTGCTGTCATATACTCTCTGCGCATAAGGAATTCTGTCACCAACCTCGTACTCCTTGGGCTGATGAAAATCCTCCGCATATTTCTTTACAAGTGCAAGAATCTCCTCTTTCGCTTCCTGTTTTGTCCAATGGTCGTTCATAGTATCTCTCCATTTCTTTCTAACGCTTCCTTGGCCTGCTGCAACATAATGTCCCACAGATTTCCACCGTAAATCCATGTTTTTGTCCATTCCACGGTCATGCCAACCGCCTCGGAAACAGAGATCGTCGGTTTCCAGCCAAAGGTCTTTTTCAAAAGCTCGCAGTCCAGCTTCAAAAATGCAGCTTCATGCGGTCCGCCATCCGGCTGCACGCAGCATTGCATATTTTCTCCCCATGCGTCACAAAACAGTTTCGCAAGCTCGCCCGTTGTCACACAGCCATCCAGATCAGGCCCGACATTATAAGAGCCGGCAAGCTCTGGATTCTCGTACTGCCGCATTGCAATGGTCAAATAGACAATCAGCGGCTCTAAAACATGCTGGTAAGGACGAATGGAATAGGGATTTCTCAGCACGATCGGCTGTTTTGCCGCCGCAGCACGGACGCAGTCCGGAATAATTCTGTTCGGCGCAAAATCACCGCCGCCGATCACATTGCCTGCACGCGCAGTAGAAACTGGAAGCTGATGAAAAAAGCTGCGACGGTAGCACGCGGTCACAAGCTCGGAACAGGACTTACTGTTCGCATAAGGGTCAAATCCGTCCAATGTATCGTTTTCAACATAGCCCTCCGCTTTCCCCGTTTCAGCATAGACCTTATCGGTCGTAACATTGAGCACGGAAATCACGCTCGAGCAGTTTTTGACACATTCCATCACATGAACCGTACCCATGACATTTGCGGAATAAGTTCCGACAGGATCACGATAGCCTTCCTTCACGATGGGCTGCGCTGCAAGGTGCAGAACGATTTCCGGCTTTGCTTCATCAAAGCATTTCTTCAAAGCATCATAATCACGGATGTCGCCGATCACGCTGTGCATTTTTTCGTCCATGCTTGCCAGATCAAACAAGCTCGGCTCTGTGTTGGGCGCAAGCGCGTATCCTGTAACCGCTGCCCCCATAGACAGAAGCATGGCGCAAAGCCAAGTGCCCTTGAAGCCCGTATGACCGGTCACAAGTACCCGTTTGCCTCTATAGAAATCAGAAAGTTTCATTGTTACCACCTTACCCACGGAGCATTTCCGGAGGTAAGCAGCTCCTCCAGCTTGTTTTTTTCACGAAGCGTGTCCATGCACTGCCAGAAGCCTTTGTGCTGATACGCCATCAGTTGACCTTCGGCTGCAAGACGCTCCAAAGGCTGACGCTCAAATACGGTAGACGGGCCTTCAATATAATCAAAGATCTCAGGCTGAAGCACCATAAATCCACCGTTTATCCAACCGGAATCCTCAATCTCTTTTTCGCGGAAAGCTGTGATCTCGTTGCTGGCAGTAATATCCAGCATACCAAAGCGCACATTGGGCTGAACAGCCGTCAGCGTAGCAATTTTTCCATGCGACTGATGAAATTTCAGAAGGGCACTGATATCCACATCGGAAACGCCGTCGCCATAGGTCATGAAGAACGGCTCATTTCCGATATAGCCCTGAATTGCCTTGATTCTTCCGCCGGTCATGGTATTCAGTCCGGTATCAACGACAGAAACCTTCCAAGGCTCAGAGACATTATTATGAACCGTCATTTTACCCCCGCTGGAAAAGTCAAAGGTGATATCGCTGCGGTGCAGATAATAGTTTGCAAAGTACTCCTTGATTACATTCTGCTTATAACCGGCGCAAATAATAAACTCATTGACTCCAAAAGAGGAATACATCTTCATAATATGCCAGAGGATCGGCTGACCGCCGATTTCAAGCATCGGCTTGGGCTTCAGATGGCTTTCCTCCGAAATTCGGGTGCCAAAGCCGCCGGCAAGTAGAACACATTTCATAGTCATTCCGCCTTTCTATTATCGCTTTTTCAAATTATATAACGGTCTTAACCAATGAACCAGTTTATCTTTTGGGGAAGCGCCATCGACATCAATAAGCTCTTGCCAACATTCTTTGCGAAGAGCTGCATTTTTAACTTGCAATGATGCATAAAAACGCTCCCGACGAAGCCGTTTAACAGCTATCATCTCGTATGCTGCTCTGTTTTCCGGCTGAATGGAATTTAAGGTTGCACAAATTGATTGCTCCTGACCCTTAAAAGCATTAACCATCTTCATCGGATCTTTCTTCAGTTTTCCAGAATAGCTGTCGATGCGGACATAATAATCGCCAAGAGGCTCTTCGATATAGCCCTGTAGATTTTCATAAAGAAACGGTAACTGAATTTGGTAGTTTTCTCCGAATGTAGAGATATAAAAATTCATATCTGGTAGCAATTTTTCCAAATAGATGCGACTCATCATATAGGATATTGCTGTAAATAATGTATTGCGAGCATGCAGCATATCCTCAAACGCTGCCCTCGGTGCTGTATTGGGTTTAATCTTAGAAACACCGATTTGCTCCCCGGTTTCTTCACGGATGGTATTGAGTTGGCAGAATACAATTCCTTTTTCCGGATGCGCCTGCAAATAACCTGCCATTTTTTCGATATAATCCGAGTGAATGACATCATCACTGTCACAGCCGAAAATATAAGCCCCATGCGCAAGTCTAAATCCTTTCTGTTTCAGCTCACAGGTACATTGGTTCGTTTCATATTGAATCAAATTCATCTGGATTCCGCGCGCTTCCAGTTTTTCTTTATACATTTCAGCTACAGCCTGTGTATTATCTTTGGAGCCATTGTTGAAAAAAATCAGTTCAATGTTCTGATATGTCTGTGCAAGGATGCCTTCAAAATACCGGTGGACAAAACGACCACCATTATAACAATATGTAATCATACTGACAAGCGGTTTTGAATCACGCATAAAAAAGTCCTTTCTACCCAGGCTATTTGGAGTATAGTTTTCATTGTTTCAAAACAGAGGATACAAACACAAGATTTACTCTCTGTATTCCTTTTTCTTCTCCGATTCTGTCGATTGTGAAGAAATCACGGAACTTCTTTTTCTTCGTTTTCCGCAAAGCGTAGAATGGATATAGGAAAAAGCAGAAAGCAAATGCTTTCGGAAGAAAATCAGATTCAGCAAGCCCACCACAGCAAAGGTTGCAATACTGTAGCCTACCGCGTACAGCACCAGCTCCACATAACCACTCGCCTGGATCGGAACGAGCTTGGACAGGCCATAGACTGCCGCAAATGCAACAAGGTCTACAATCCACTTTCGATAGGTTTTCCAAGGGGAAACCCCTAAAATATGCCGCGCGGTATAGATGATCATATCATTGGCACGGTACAAAAGCGCCGCAATCGTGCCGATCAGAACGCCGTACATACCCCACATGATATTGTACTGCCGCAAAAAAAGGATCGCAGCAATGGAAACGCTCAGGTTGATGATCGACTCAAGCACAGATCGCCACCGCGTCTTTTTAAAGTGTCCGGCATAGACAGTGGTCGCACCTGCAAGCGCACGGGAAGACACCAAAAGCTTAATAGAGACAAAGAGAATCGGCAACATTTTATCAAGATAGTTTGCATCCTCAACTCCATCCATATAAAGTCGCATAAAGGGCAGAAGAAAAATAAAGGTCATCGCATACAGCGCCACGGACAGCGCCATATAGCAGGTTTCATAAGTATCATAGGTACCCTTATAGCGTTCTTTATCCGTATTATAGATCTGTCCCAGACGGAAAGCAAAGCCGTTATGGATATTGCCAATCAACGTGGAAATGATATCCACGATCATATTGTAGACCGTATAAATGCTGACGACGGTCAAATTGGTAAAGACGGTCAGCAGCAATACATCCGTATGGTTAAAAATCATCTGAGAGACTTCGTGAACCAGGACAGAATTCTTTTGAGAAATCGCTTGCTTGTCCGGCTTTGCTTTCAGATTCAACCACGGATAATGCTTTCTTGTGTAGAGTGTAATGTACAGCGATAAACCGATCTGCAGCAGGAGATGACCAAGCTGGACAAACACAATGTTCATGCCCAGCAGTATCAGCACGACCTTGGTCAAACTGGTTCCGAGCTGTACAAGCGTAGAGGCATTCGTATAGATATAGGTTTTTCCGTCCGCGCGCAGCAGCATCCGGAACTTGGCATGCATGAAGAAGCCCAAAGAATTGCCGGAACCAATAATCAGGATAACTGCCACCTGTTCCCAGACCGGAATCGCCGATTGGATTGCGATCGGATAGATGATTGCAAGCAGTCCGACACAGCCCAAATAGCACCAGCCCGTGCGGGTATAGAATTGGGCTGAGGCGGAAAGAATGCCGTTGATTTTCTCCTTGTCCTCTGTGGCAACAGGCTTGTAAAGCGCCTGAAGTGTCGCAGTACCGACGCCGGCCTCCAGCAAAACAATGTAGGTAAAGATCTGATTCAAGGAGGAGAGAAAGCCGTTTGTTTCTGAGCCGTAGCTGCTGACAAACAGTCTCGGAATCAAGAGTCCTACAATTGCAATGACGATCTGACTGCCAATGCCAAAGAATATATTTTTACCGATTTTTTTTGCGTTTGATGACATGGGTGCGTCCCCTTAGAAAAGAATTATCCGACAAACTCCGTTACAACACGAATGATGGAGTCGACTTCCTCGTCCGTCAGCCACATATGCAGCGGAAGGGTAATAATATGCTGGCTAACCTCGTGCGCCTTCGGGCAGGTACCGTTTGCATAGCGGTACATGCTGTACTCAGTGTTATCGCGGTAATGGACGCCGCCGTAAATATCGTGCTTTGCCAATTCGGCAAGCAGGGCTTCTCTGTCCGGTACGATCAGCTCATAAATATGGTAGGAGCATTCATCATGATAGGGCGCGCCTACAATCTGGATGTTTTTCATGCCCTCAAAAGCGTGATTATACTTTTCTACAATCTCACGGCGGCGGGCATTTTCCTCATCGAGGTACTTGAGCTGCACAAGTGCAATCGCTGCCATGATGGCATTGCCGTTATATTTGTAGCCAAGATAGTCGACGTCATATTTCCACGCATAAGTCCCCTTGTTGGAACGGGCATAGGTATCCTTATTGATGCCCAGCCACGCGATCTGACGGGCAAGCTTATCATAAGCTGCGTCTTTGAAGCAGATCATACCGCTGTCGCCGGTGGGCAGATTCTTGACCGCCTGATAGGAATAGACCGTAACGTCCACTCCTTCCCATGTCCCGGGGCAAACACCGTTCACCTTTGTTCCAGACATATGTGCGCCATCGAGGATCAGCTTTAAGCCGTGCTTTTTACAAATCTCAATGATCTTATCCAGTTGACCAACTCTGCCGCCGTAGCCGACAAAAATAACTGCACGGGTTTTGTCGGTGATTTTCTTTTCCACATCCGCCGGATCCAGGCAGAGGTACTCGTCAACATCGGCAAAGGTCGGATGCAGGTTTTCATATAAAATCGCATGGTTGGTGGATACAAAGGTGATGGGCGTAGAGATAATCTCGTCGCCGTCCTGCCAGCCGTTCTGCATTTTAAGAATCTTTACCGCGAGGTGCAGACCGACCGTATTGGAGTTAAGGTAATAGGCGTTTTCGTGGCCGGTGTATTCCTTCCATGCTTCTTCGAATTGCACCGTCTTAAAGCCCATGCCCGTCCAGCCTTTTTCCAGGCATTCCCGAACAGCCTCAAGGCATTCATCCACATGGAATTTCGGTTTCAGAACTTGAATTGACATAAAAATATAAGCTCCTATCTATGGTTTTATTTGCAGATACGGCGCGAAAGAAGAATGATCTCTTTTTCCTTTTCCGCCAGCGTATCATTGATTTCAAATCCGTTTTTAAGAAAGCAGCGCAAGGAGCGCTCATTGTCGGAAAAAACCTGTGCCCGCAGACCGATATTACCCCATACTTCCCGTGCAAGCTCACATACACATCCGATCAATTCAGTGCCCATACCGCGTTTGGGAAGATTTGCTGAATCTAACAGCAGTCTGCCGACTTCAAAGCTGTCCGTGTCAGATTCGTACCCATAAATTGCCACGGCTCCGATAAACTCGTTCGGTTGTTCAGGCAAATACACAGAAAACATATAGTCGTTTTCCTTTGTCAGGTAGCGCTCGAACCATGCTTTCTGCTCTTCTTTTGTGATTAAGCCGCTGCCAAAAAACCAGATGCGGTTTTCCGGACGGTTGCGAAGCAGACGCAGCGACTCAATATCTTTTTCTTACAACAGAGGCAAGTATTATTCAGTGCCAAAAAAGCGCAGTTGTGTTATTCCGGCTATTCGTCCGTGTAAACATAATAGCCAAATCTTGTTGAGCTGTCAATCACTTCCCGACTCCCTACTTTCTCTATTGCGCTGACGAAAACAAGCGATTCAGGATCATTTTCTCTGCGTTTCTGCAAAGAGCGATAATCCTCTTCTGTTAAAATAAACCTGACACACGCCTTTTTCGGCTTGCTTACCGCTGTGAAGTCAGGCGCTATACCACAAGATACATCAAGCACCATCTTTACAAAATCCATACCTGTAGATAATCGAACAAGATGTGTTCCTATGCAGTCGCCGCCCATCCTCGCACCGACTTCAATAATAGCCGGTTCACCGTTGGGACGTATACGAAACTCCACATGTGATGCTCCGTTTTTTATATCCATAGCGTCCAGCACACGATAAATCGTTTGATAAAGTTTCCCGAACTGTTCTTCCGGAATGTCTGACGGCTGATTATGTCCTGTTTCAATATAATGTGGATACCCCGTTGTCCTTTTTTTAGTAAAAGCAAGAACCGTATGCTTTCCATTAAAAGAAATACTCTCACAACTATATTCCGATCCGTCAATAAAGCCCTCAACAATACACTCGTTGTGCATGGATACTTTACGTGCGGTATTAATGGCCTGCTGCAGATCTTCCTGACAGCGGGCGCAGGATACACCCCGGCTGCTCCACATATCTGTGGGTTTAACGATCACAGGATAAGCAGGCACTTCATGAAGCGAGAGCGGTTCTTCATCCGTAATTCGCCGAAACCACGGTACATACAATCCGGCATCACGAAGTGCGCAGCGCATTTCGTATTTATTTCTGGCAACCAAATCCGTCCGCTCGCTGTTCCCAACAAGTCCGAGTTGCCTTGCAACATAGTTAACTGTATTAACCGCATAATCAGACGTAATTGATACAATTCCGTCCGGCTTTATCTGTTTGCATTTTTCCAAAATATTCTCTTTATCTGCAATTGAGATCGGATAAAAATAGTCTGCACTTTTTTCTCCCGGTGCACCAGACTCCCAAGCAAATACATGTGTCTCGTAACCGTTCTGTTTTGCTGTAACAATCAAATTATTAATTGCTTCGTTTGCGCCAATAATTGCTATTTTTTTCATTTAAATTCTGCCTGCCTTCTCACGTCGTACATGTACTTCTGCAAACATACATGGCGTTATCTTAAAAAATAGGAATTTCAATCGTTCTTGATGCGAGTATCTTTTGATATTTGCTAATCTATAAGCTTTTTTGAAAAAGCTGTGTGTGCTCTTTTGATAAGTTTTTAGGTCTGCTGCATCGGCATACATATCGCAATACAAAGAAATCGCCAAATGCAGGAAGCTTTTAACCTCATAATCTACAAGTTCCGGATAATCAGATTGATAAAATGCAATAGAATCATCAAAAGCATCCAGTATTGAAAGCTGATTTAGGCGGAAACTGCCTCGCACCGCGCTCTGCTCACTTTGTACATAGTGCAGCAGCGGAACATCCAAATAGTACACCGAATCAACACGGTCAAGCGCATAACGATTAAATGCGCCGTCCTCTCCTCTCGCCAGTCCAACGGTGAAACGCAGGTCTTCCACAATTTTCTTTGAAAAAAGCTTTACCCAAGTAAAAGGTACACCGCAAGTTTGCTCCTTCATCGCCTGCCTGCGATCCTTCATTCCATAATGATCTTTGTTTTGGAAAGAATGCTGTGTCTCTTTATCCGGAAAGCTGATGAAGTATTCATAACAAACAACGTCCGGCTTTTGCTCGTGAAATGTCTTTATCAACACTTCATATGCATTTAGTTCAAGATAATCATCGCTGTCAATAAAAGAATAATAATCTCCATGTGCAGCCTCCATGCCTCTGTTTCTCGCTGCTGACACCCCAGCATTTTTCTGGTCAATCACAGTAATACGGGAATCCTTAGCTGCATATTCTTTACATACATTTAAGCTGTCATCTGTTGATCCATCATTGACCAAAATGATTTCCAGATTATGATAGGTCTGATTAACAATGGAGTCTAAGCAGTGATACAGATACTTACCTGGATTGTAAACAGGAATAATTACACTAATTAACTCTGGCATGAATTGCATAGCGTTCTCTCCTTAACAGTTTTATAGATGTTTCTCCAGGTAATCCAGCAATCCTACCGGAGAAGTATCAACGTTGCATTTTCTAAATGCGTCATAAGCAATCGGTTTCTTCAAGCGCAAAGTACAAATATCCTCCGAAGTGTGAAACGGAATCATGATTTCAGGTTGAAATAATGTGCTATGTTCGATGTTGCTGTTAGTAAGCAGGAGACGATGGTAAGTAACTGCCTCAGAGTAGCGCATCGTACAGGCGTCGCTTCCGTTTTGGCATATTTCGAGAATGCACTTTGAATCTTGGATATTTTTCAGATTCTCTGCATAGGAAATGCCAGTAATATAAGTAATTCCCGGAAGTACTTCGCGTTTTTCCTCAGGCACTCCTGCAAGCAGGAAGCGGCATCGGATACCGTCTTCCATTAGCTTATGGTAGACAGCCATCAAAAGAGGCAGACGGTCTTTCGCATTACCGAGAAAGTATATATCGAATCGGAATTCTTGCGGCTCTGTCACTTCCTGCAGTCTGCTATACATCTGTCGAGCATATAAGCCAATACCGTATCTCCTTGCTTCTTCCGGATCGTAGGTTACCAGCAAATCTGCCGAATTCCGTACAAGTTCAAAATCTGTGTAATGCTTTTTGGCAATCAGGTCTTCATATTTTATGACAATGCGATTTTCGGGATTCAATTTATTGATGTATTCCCGCAGCTCCGTGTTTGCAGCAATATACTGCCCACCGAGGAAAATATAACAAACGGGATTCTCATTTTTGAAATTATACCTGCACATCCGGGAAAACCAGAGACGTTTCAGGGGCAGGCGGATTTTTGCATTGACCTTAGCCGACCAATGCAGTTTAAACATCGCACGCAGAATCGGATTTCTGCTGCCGAGACCATAAGGATGGAAATGCACATTGGGCAATTCGTCCAATTCGCCGTACATTGTCTGAATATAATCGTCATCCGCGCCAATGACAAAGTAATTGTAGCGGAATTGCCTATCTTCCGGCATACATTCTCTCATAATAGCTCTGATACTCTCCTGCCAAAATGTGCTCCCACCAGGGGCGGTTGTTCAGATACCAGTCCACGGTTCTTCGAATGCCGTCGTCAAACTTTGTTTCCGGCAGCCAGCCAAGCTCATTGTGGATTTTGGTCGGGTCGATCGCATAGCGCATATCGTGACCCGGGCGGTCACGGACATAGGTGATCAGGCTCTCCGGCTTATCAAGCTGACGGAGGATCGTCTTGACAACTTCGAGATTCGTGCGCTCGTTATGACCGCCGATATTGTAGACCTCCCCGTCCGTGCCATGCCGCAGGATAAGATCAATCGCGGCACAGTGATCTTCCACATAGAGCCAGTCACGGATGTTTTCTCCGTTGCCATAGACGGGAAGACTTTCATCTGCCAGCGCACGGGAAATCATCAGCGGGATCAGCTTTTCCGGGAAATGATACGGGCCGTAGTTATTTGAGCAGCGGGAAACGGTTACTGGCAGATGATAAGTACGATGATACGCCAACACCAGCAGATCGGCAGCCGCCTTGGAGGCGGAATACGGACTGGAGGTATGGATCGGCGTACTTTCCGTAAAGAACAGGTCAGGACGATCCAGCGGCAGGTCGCCGTAAACTTCGTCCGTAGACACCTGATGATAACGCTGAATGCCGTACTTACGGCAGGCATCCAGCAGAACCTGTGTGCCCATGACATTCGTCCGAAGAAACACTTCGGGATTCTCTATGGAGCGGTCTACATGGGATTCTGCGGCAAAATTTACGATATAGTCCGGTTTTTCCGCTTCAAACAGGTCATAAACCAGCTTTCGGTCTGCAATATCCCCCTTGACAAACTTGAATTTCGGGTCATTCATGACCGGTTCCAGCGTTTCAAGGTTGCCTGCATAGGTCAGCGCATCCAGACAGATGATCTCATCGTCGGGATGGTGCTTGCGCTGATAAAACACGAAATTGCTGCCGATAAAGCCGGCACCGCCGGTCACGATCAGTTTCATAGCTTATCCTCCGTAAACAAAGTTGCAGTCGCTGTCGCGGAGCAGCGGCGCATTCAGGTCTTTTTGCGAAAGAATCGGGTTTTTAATGCCCCATGTGACACCGATCTGCGGATCGTCAAAACGAATGGAACGGTCGCAGTCCGGCGCGTAAAGGTTGTCGACCTTATAGACAAATTTCACATTGTCTGTCAGCGTCAAAAAACCATGGGCAAAGCCGCGCGGGATATAGAACATCCGCTTATTTTCCTCAGACAGCTCTACCGCTTCCCATTGCAGATAGGTCGGAGAGCCCTTGCGCAGGTCAACAGCAACATCCATCACCGCGCCCTGCAAAACGCGGACGATCTTTGTCTGCGACATGGGATCGTTCTGAAAATGCAGCCCGCGAAGGGTTCCCTTCTGTGAAGTAAAGCTTTCATTATCCTGCACAAATACATTATCAATTCCCAACTCACGGAACACCTTTTCGGAATAGGTCTCCATAAAGTATCCGCGATGATCGCCGAAAACCTTCGGCTCCAGAATATAAACGCCTTCTAATTTCGTTGCAATTTTTTCCATATCAATAAATGATCCTTTCCTCTGCAACGGCACGAAGATGGGCACCGTAGGGGGACTTGCCGTACAGGTTGGCAGACGCCAAAAGCTCCTCCTTGGTGATCCAGCCGTTGCGGTAAGCGATCTCTTCGGGTGCGGAAATCTTGATTCCCTGCCGCTTTTCTACCATCTGGACAAAGTCGGCAGCCTCCACAAGAGAATCCATTGTTCCGGTATCCAGCCACGCAAAGCCGCGCCCCAATGTTTTAACATCCAACAGTCCGTCATCCAGATACATCCGGTTGAGGTCTGTGATCTCAAGCTCGCCTCTGGCAGAGGGTTTGACCTGCTTTGCCCGTTCTACAACGTGTCTGTCATAAAAATACAGCCCGGTTACGGCATAGTTTGATTTCGGCTGCTTCGGCTTTTCCTCAATGGAAACCGCTTTGCCGTTCTTATCAAAGGCAACAACGCCGAAACGTTCAGGATCGGGAACATAGTAGCCGAATACGGTCGCTCTTCCCTGTTCGCTGTTGGAAGCTGCCGCGCGCAATATGCTGCCAAAGCCGTTGCCATAGAAGATATTGTCTCCCAGAATCATGGCGCAGCAATCGTCTCCGATGAAGTCCTCGCCGATCAAAAACGCCTGTGCAAGGCCGTCGGGAGAGGGCTGCACCTTGTAGCTCAAATGGATTCCCATAGAAGCTCCGTCACCTAAAAGGTTCTCAAAGCGAGGCGTATCCGTAGGCGTCGAAATAATCAGGATATCCCGGATGCCTGCAAGCATCAGTGTTGACAGCGGATAGTAGATCATCGGCTTATCATACACCGGCAAAAGCTGTTTGCTGGTAACCTTCGTCAACGGATAAAGTCTTGTTCCGGCGCCGCCGGCAAGGATAATACCTTTCATGGCTTACTTCCCTTTCATTTTTCTGAGCAGTTGTTTGACACGCGAACCGTTTCGATAAATAAAACTTTTTGTTTGCTGCTTCAAGGTAGGCTTCAGACATTTTTTCACAAGCGGTATAAGCGGCTGCGTTTCTGCGGCTTCAAAGAAAGCTTCTCTGTTCCGGTGCCATCGGACGCTGTGTGTCGTAGCATGATTCAACTTTGCAGCACGTTCCAGATCTGTTGTGTGGACAGTCGCCTGTTTCTTCACTGCCGCAAGAAGGCGTTCTCCCTTTTCCGTATGCGTCAAAACCAAAGATACCCCCTGCTGGGATGCCAGTTCCGGATGGACCGTTTCTACGCCCCAATAATCGGCAAGGGTAAGATCGCTGACGCGCGCAACCGTCTTATACTGGCACTGGTAGCAGGACGGACGAAGAGTTAAATTCGCAAGGAACGCCCGTTCATAGGGGTCCTTTGTCGCAAGCTCACGATACTCGCTGCCATCCTGATATGTAACCTTCATGGAAAAGCTATTCCAGCCAAGCGTTTTATCGCGGAAGGAAATGGATTGAATCTCTTTTCCGCCGTGCACTTCAGAAAGATATTTTTTCCAGATGCCCGGAGACGGAACACCGTGGCAAATAATATCTTGTGTATATAGATTGAAATACTCCTGCTTCAGATATTGCTTCAAAGCGGCAATCTGACAGGGCGTACCAGCAAAGAGGACTGTTTTTCCTTCCTTCAGAAGAGATTCGGCCTCGCGGAACATCAAGCCGATGTCGCTTTGCACATACTTGGAGGTGCGAAGCTTTGCAATGTCGGCTTCCCGGTCAATGCGCTGATGGCAAACACGGAATTTTTCGTCAAAGCCTGCGCCGAAGACCGTTCCGCCCTGACGGAGGATTTCCGCTGCAAGCAGAGAAAACAGGCCACCGGAGGAACTGTTTTTGCAGATATCCGTATCATTTGCAAACGCATAATAGGCGCTTGTTGTTTCTTCGGGAGGAACCACCTGATCCGCAGGACAGGCACGCTCACAAGCATTGCAATGAATGCATTTGGAAGCATCTATTTTTGGATAACAGAAGCCTTCTTCATCTGCGCAAAGCTTCAACGCGCCTACTTTACAGGCGTTGAAGCAGGCACCGCAGCCGGTGCAGTGATAGTGGCTTGCCAGCTTCGGCGTATTCTCCCGCTGCGCCGAGGCAAGTGCTTCATGCAGATAGGTCTTTGTTGTTTCGCGTTCATGGGAAACGACCTGTTCTGCATTTAAAAACGAGATTTCATCAACTCGCACATCCTTGTCCAAGGGGAATTTCCGATGCTCCAGTCCGGTTTTTTTCAGGACGGAAGTAATACGGGAGGACATGGAGGAGCCGCCCTCAACGCGTTCAAAGACCACAAAGGGAATCTGAAGGTTGATTGAAAAAGCGGTGCCGTGGAAGGAGTCTGTAAAGACCGTTTTTGCGTTTGCAAGCAGCCACACAAACTCCCGCGGCTCAATATCATAATACCGCAGGTCATGGATATCACAGACATCCACAATCTCGCAGTTGTTATCCTTTGCATAATTCTCAATATACCGCACATAGCGGTTGGTTTCATTGCCGAGAAAATAACAAAAAACATAGTCTGTTTTCGGATGATTTTTCGGCTCCTTTGCATAGGAAAGCCATTGTTCCTTTGTGAGCGCAAACGTGGGATCCAGCAAAACCTTTGCTTCCCTGCCTGTCAGCTCTTTCACAATTTTCGCCCCGGCATCCTCGCGAACGGAAAGGTGCGGAATCGAATTGAGCCAGCGGCGAAAATCGGCGCAACGCTGCTTCGGGAGCTTGGAAATGCCGAAGCTGGGTGCCAGCGCAATGCGCTTGTGTTCCGGAGCAAATTGTAAAAAGTCCACAGAGGAGGTTGTCCAGTAATTTGGATTCCAAACCTGATCGCTGCCGGTAATAAAGGCATCGTATTCGGAAATCATTGCCGTGTCATGCCGTTCGCGGTTAATGGGTCTCGGATCCGCGTTCATCGTTTCTGCTCTGCAAACAGCAAAATTTGCTTTTCGGCGTTCTTTTGCCAATTTGAAGGCATCTACATTCTGCTTTGCATTTTTGAAACCTCTTCCGCTGCAATCACGGTCGTTTTTGCAGCCGTAAGCATATGCTTTGGTCGTTCTTATATAGGCATCAATGTAGGAAGGCCGAAGCTTTTTCCATATCGGCACCTCTCTCCATGCATATGCACCGGTGGGGAATCCATATTTGGTTGTGTTGTTCAGCGTATACGGCTCATAGCCTTGCTCTTTCAAAAGCTGCTGTACCGCATAGTTTTGCAGTACATTGCCGTAGTTGTCGCCGCCCACCATGGTTACGATACCGGCTTTTTTCATAAAAACTCCTACTTTTGCGTGTTCTCTAAAATCGTTTGTACAACATCTCTGTGGGCATCACAGCGCACCAGATTCATCGCAATCATCTTTTTCCTCCGTCCGATCAGATGTTCCACCGGTTTGCCCTTAAAAATACGGTTGAGCTTCCCTCGAACTCTGCCCCAACAAAAGAGCATCGGAAGATACTCCGGCGTTTGAGTCTTGCAAAACGCATCCCACTTTTTCTTCAATTCCGCTTCATCCGCGAGGCAGGCAGACTGTTCCGCCATTTTCTGAAGCCGTGCTGCATTTTTTTCTTTTGAGACAAACGAAATACCCTGTTCGCCCGCTTCAAATACGCGGTAAGAAACTGATGTATTATCTTCTGTTAAATCAACCGTCACAAGCATTCCGGTATTCCAACGCTCCGTTTTTCTTCGCCCAAAAATCGCATTGCCTTGTCCGTAAAGGATTGTAGACCCCTGATAACGTTCTTCCGTTCCGATGCAGTGGCTGTGCTGACACAGCACAAGATCAGCACCTGCGCGTACCATGGCGCAGCACTTTTTTTGCAGAAACGGTGACGGATATTCGTAGTGCTCTATGCCGCCGTGATAAAGGACAATCAGGTAATCACACTGCGATTTTGCCGCACGAATCTGATCGAAGCCGCTATACGGATCAAAAAGATTCGCGCCCGGCGCGTTATAATAAGCAATGTTAAACTCTTCCTCGGCAAAGCTTAAAAAGCCGACGCGCCAATCATTTATTGAAACAATGAGCGGTTTTGCCGCAGTCTCAGCACTCCTTTCCGCACCAAAGGTCGGCATCTGTTCCGCCTGTGCAGCGGCAAGCGTGTCAAGCAATCCCTGTGCGCCATAGTCCAAAATATGATTATTTGCCAAGGAAAGCGCCGAAAGCCCTGCCTTTTTCAGAACGGAAAGATCAGACGGTTTTCCACGAAGGCATGGCCCTGTCTTAGTGCTTGGTGCGTTGCTTTCAGTCAGCGGCAGCTCCAGATTGGCAACCGCAAAGTCACTGCTTTGAAGCGCTTCCGCCACATCGCCGAAAATCGGCACAGGATCGCCTGCGTCAAAGCTTTCGCGCCATCCCCAGTCGGTATTGATATCCCCTAAAATTGCAATTCGGATTGGCTGCTTCATTTCTTCTCTGCCTTTTCACTCAGTTTTGCAAGGAGGTCTAAATTATGATTCGGCGTGGGAAGAATGAGCTTTTCGCCAAGAATCTCGTCATAGCCGGTTTCCACCGGATTCAGCGGCCACAAACCGCCGCCTGGGAAGAAGGTCAGCTCTCCGAGAATCACCACATCGTCATAATTGTAAAAATCTACACGGACAAAGGGAAACGGTTTGCTGAGCTGCCGCGCAAGCTCAAACATCTTGTCATACATCGGCGGCTTTTCGATCACCCTGTCAGAAATGCGGTAGCTGCCGTAGGAAAACGGCAGGTGCTTCCAGCCGTCCAGCTCATAGAAATCTACAAAGTGCTTCCCGTTATAGTCATTGTTGAGCTGCATATAAAGCGGCTCGCCGTTAAAGCACATAAATTTATAGTCGTTCAGTGGCTCGTACTCGATATATTTTTCTACTACAATACGCGGCTCAATATCCTTATAGTTCCACTCTCTGCCGAACACATAGAGATTCAGCTTCAGCCACTCGTTCATGAGCTTAACGCTGCCCTTTTTGTCAAGGCCCGCCTTATCTTTGCAGATCAGGTTCCAGCCGCTGCCATGATTTGCTTTGGCGACAAATTTTTCGGGCAGACTGTCAAAATCAATCTTGCGGGCGTCATCATACACGCCCAGAACCTCGTTGCCCAAATGCTCCAAGCCGCACTCCTTGAGATACTCCCGAACGCGGTATTTGTCGGAGCAAATCGGCATTTTTTCATTTCTGTAGAAGAATTTCAGCCATTGGAGCTTTTCGGTATAGGTCTTCGGAGCAGCAAGATTCATCTCCCTGCCGAATCGCTCTTTCGCAACCTTTTGAATGTATGCGTAGTCAGAGTAACGGGCAAGACAAATCTTTTCACGGACGCGCCGGATTTTATAAAAGAACACCTGCCCACCGTATGAAGAAAAAAGTTCTTTACGCAAAGAGTCTTTCAGTGCCATTACGAAACTCCTTCAGTCAAATTTCTCTCCCAAACCCACTTAAATTGATTCAGAGAAGGATATGTAGAAACCTCATAATACCAGAAAATCGCAAAAAGGGCAATGATAATCACCCATAATAATTTTTCCATTTTCTTGTCTTCAAAGCGAATTAATTTCGGCAATCCCGCCGGAATAAATAAGGAAGTGTAAATACCGATTCTGGCGAGATATGTGCTGTTTGCCGCAGCTATCATCGCAGCAGCATTGATAATTAAGCCGTTGATATAAAATGTCTGCTCTGGGGTCGGATCCTTTTTTATATATAACGCAACTGCCAGAACCGCCGGCGCACAGTTTGCCAGAACTCGTAAAATGTTGACGGATGCAGTTGCATAGGTGTCCATAACAACCTCTTTATCCTTTATCGCACCGATAAAAGAAAAAAGCGTATCGTAATTACTGGAAACAAGAAGCGTCCCGAGCGCGAGCAAAAAAATGTTTCTGTAATTGATTTTGCCCCGCATAACAAAATACGGTACAATCATGATAATTGCTGAACTGTGAAAACAGTAGGCGATCAAAACCGTAATGGCATATTTGACAAACTTTTTCTCCTGAATATACCGGTAGCCAAACATGATTACGGTAGCCGCAAGATACTGCCGCACACCGTTAAAAGTTCCATGCCAGCATCCGCAGAACACATACAAGAGCAATATAACCGTATAATTATTGGAGCGCCTCAGAAGGATATATGTTGTCGGAACGATCGTCAGGAAAGAAAATGTAAAAATATATGCTGCGCCGTCGTTGGAGAAAAGATTGATTATTTCAACAAGGATCGAAATGCCCGGCTCATTCAGCGTCTTGATTTTCTCCCAGACATTTCCGCCAAACACCTCATCGGCCTTGTAATATGCATTGAAATCAGTACCGATCTCATACCGGAAACCTGCGGTAAATACCAAAGGAATTACCGCAGCAATCAGCAATGCCGAAGTAATTTTCGAAGCAGGCTCTGACTCCGAAAGGCGATTGTTCGTATCAACTCTTCTGGTGGTCTGCGCAGCAGAGCTAAAAATCACCATGAGAATAATTGTAATAAAATACGGTACCAACGGTATCCTCCTGCAACTGACATTCTTCCGCTTGTAAATAAACGATTATTTCTTAATGCGCTTTATCTTCGGGCTGTGAATATCGATCCAACTGCCGATACGAAGATCCCACTCCACAGGCTGAACATCATTACAGCCACCGCCGTGGTAGAATGTAATTTCACCAAAATAAATCTTGCCGTCTAAATTATAAAGATCAACGCGGCAGTGTGGGAACGGCTGAGACAGCTTGCGGGCAATCTCTACCATTCGCTCAAAGTTTTCGGGCTTTTTCACTTCATAATCTGCGTTTGGTCTGGTTTCCCAGACAGGCAGAAGATTAAAATCCATATCATAAATATTGCGGGGGTATTTTTCGTTGTAGATCAGGTCATCCGTATATAATCCCAGATCCAGAAACAGAAGTTTCGGTTCCCCGTCAAAGCACATGAATTTATAGTCCAGCGGCAGTCTGCCGGCCTTATCGCGAACGACCTTTTCCGCAACAATTCTGCGCTTGATATTTTTATAATTCCATTCTCTGGAGAACCAATAAGCATTCTGCTTCAACGCATAACGGAAACGGCGGCGGAAGGATTTCAGATTTGCCGGCTTGTCCGGACTTAAAATATAGTTTTCGCCCGAACCGTGGGTGCATTTGAAGATAATCTCTCCCATCCCTTCAAAATCCTTGAAGTCGATCTGATTGACATCGTCATAGACGCCGACCTGCGGAAGGAGTATGTCTTCGTAGCCGCATTCTTTGACGTAGCCGCGCACTTCGTTCTTGCAGGAGCAGCGCGTCAGAAGCGGATCACGGTTGTTCAGCTTCAGCCACCAGAGTTTTTCGTCAAAGGTTTTCGGATTTTTCAGATCCAGTCCCTTTTTGCAATACAGCTTGTGAAACCACTGTGCATATTTTTCATCCGGCACATGAAGCATAAAACGGGCAAACCAGCTTCTCGCGACCTGAAAGACCATACTTCCGACATCGCTTTTGTCCGACCAGTTTCGAAGAGCGGTTTTAATTTTGTAGATCATATCTTTTTCTCCTGTTGCGCTGAACGAGTCAGGCAAAATACGGAAAGCTTTGTTTGCTTGTCTGTCAGCTTGTGCGACCATCCGCTTTTATCCGAGAAGCCGATCTTGATAAAATTCAGCTTTTCAAAGGTACGAATGGAAGGAAGGTTGTCTTCCTTAACGACTGCATAGACCGTTTCCCATGCTTCATCTCTATCTGCAATCGCTGCTTTGATCAGCTTGCCGCCCAGTCCGCGGCCGCGATATTCGGGAGAAACATAGTAAGGATTGATCAGTACATCATTGTTTTTTAGAAAAGCATATTTGCAAAGATAATTCCGTTTCAAGAAGCAATAGCTTACCATTTTTTCGCCATCCGTTTGGTAATAAACGATATAGCCGCGGATCGCACGAAGCACCAGCTTTACACGATCCGGCATCGAGAAATGACACTTAATTCTCGGCGGAAGCAAACAAAAAATCGTTGGCGTAAAAGCATACATGGCAAATCCGCTTCCGTTATCCGGTTGTATCAGGCAGCGTTCTTTGCCTTGCATTGTTTCACTCCTTAAAGGTTTTCTTTATACCACTCGATAGCCGCTTGGATGCCTCGTTCGAAGCTCCAGTCGGGATCATAGCCCAGAAGTTTTCTCGCCTTGGAAATGTCTGCATTGGAATGCTTAATATCTCCCTTACGGTCAGGCCCGAAAATCGGTTCCACCTGAACACCCAGCGCCTTTGTCAGGCCGTAGTAGATATCAATGAGATATTCTCTGTCACCGTAGGCGATATTGTACGCCTGCCCGACCGCCTCACTCGGAGCGACGCAGGCTTTGAGATTTGCTTCGATGACATTTTCAATATAAGTAAAGTCACGGCTCTGCCTGCCATCGCCGTTGATTGTCGGTGTCTGCCCGTGGAGCAGCATCTTGATGAATTTCGGAATGACTGCGGCATAGGCACCGTCCGGATCCTGCCGTCTGCCAAACACATTAAAATAGCGCAGTCCGACAGTTTCCAAACCATAGTGCATCGTATATTGCTTTGCCCATTCTTCATCGCAGCGTTTCGTCAGCGCATAGGGGGAAAGCAGATTGCCCTCTATGCCCTCAGTTTTGGGCAGGTTCGGCTCATCTCCGTAAACAGAGGAGCTGGAAGCATAAACAAATCGTTTGACACCGTTTTTTCTGGACGCTTCCAGCATATTCAGCGTACCTTGAATATTATTGGCACAGTAGAACAGCGGAATTTCGATGGAGCGCGGCACGCTGCCCCATGCAGCCTGATTGAGGACATAATCGACACCCTCCGTTGCATTTAAGCAGGTATCTAAATCCTTAATGTCACCCTTAATAAAGGTATAGTTCGGATGGTCTAAAAACAGGTCGATGTTTTCCTGTTTCCCGGTAGAAAGGTCATCCAGGCAGCGAACCTTATATCCAAGCTTCAGAATCGCTTCGCAAAGGTTCGAACCGATAAATCCGGCACCGCCGGTAACAAGAAAGGTCGAGTTTTCAGGAAATTTTAAATGATTGTAACTCATAATTAATCCTTCTTTCCATAAATTTCGTCAAGAATTTCATCCGAGTCTTCGCCGAAGAATGGGCCGCTGCTGAGCTGGTGATACATCGTGCCGCCATATTTGAGATTCATTTCGATAAAAACAGGCTCACCGTCTTCACCAACAGTAAAATCCCATGAAATCAGCCTGAAATCACCCATTTTTCCATGGAGCTTTATCGCGGCATCGCAGACCTTATCATAACTGGGAACACGGAAATCCGCATATTTGATACCGCACGGATGAACTTCATGGCCGACGTAATGAACATCATACGCCTTGGGATACAGCATACCGTCCGGCTTGATGCCGGCACAAACACCACCCACTGCAACCTGTCCCATACGGACACTGTCGCTGGTACCAACCTGGAAATAAGAACGAATCACACGGATTCCCTTTTCGTTGGCATATGTAACAACGCGAATTGTATTGCAGGAGCTGGGATTCATCCGTGCCATATCAGGATGCTGCGTAATGTATTCCTGCGCGTTCGTTTCCTCCGGCAGTTCTTCGAGCATTTGAAGTAAAGCGTCCTTCCCATCCTCTGTGCGCCAGAAAGTAATTCCGCCGCCCTTACCAGATTCCAGCGCAACCTTAAAAATCACATTTCCACAGTCGATACAGTTCTGAATTGCCTGTTCTTTAGAAATAATTGTGTAATCATCGTCATGATAAATGCCTGCCATCTTACGAAAAACAGACTTGGGGTGCCGAATCTCAGGGAAATACATAGAGTAGTTATTCTTGTTATCCATGCCATGGGCAGAACCCCAGTCATTGAGACGGTCTTCAATCTCCGTGTATTGCACGTCCACAGGCACATAACGAACATCAAAAACACCCGTCTGCGCCGTCAGAAGCTCATGCCACAGGGGCGAAAAGTGCTTCGTATATTTGCTCCAATATGCTTTTGCAGCCTTTCTCTGTTCTGCCGTCAAAGCATCTGAATGTCTGCCATATTTATTCTTTAGCTGCTTACGCAGATAATATCTGCGTACCGAAAGGCGAAGCGATTTGGTAAACTCGTCTATCTTAACAGGTAACACTTCCGTAAGGAATGCTGACATTTATTCTCCATCCTCCCAAATTATTCTGTTAGTTCTTTTTTCCACAGCTCATGCTTTGTCGGTGTCTGCGTCACTGCTTTTTTTACGCCCGAAATATCCAGCCAGCCCACTCTGGTAAAACCCACGTTCGAAACCGTCCTGCGGCTTGGCTCATTATCGGAAACAATCCATGCAAAAACAGCGCTGTACGAGTTCATTTGTTTCAGCGCAATCTCCAAAAGCTGCTTTGCATATGCGTTGCCGCGGTGCTTTTCACTTACAAAATAGGGGCCCATCAGCAAAGTACCGCGCTCAACAAACGGGTATCTGGCGATCTTGCCTTTTTGAAACATCACATAGGCAAGAAACTCGTCGTCTCTGCGCATCAGATAAATTCGATAACCAATGAACATCCGATACAGAAATCGGAGCTTTACACCGCGTTCCGTTTCAAGGTTGCCGCTGTTGTGCGGAATCAGGCAAAACAGACTCGGACGAAACACACTGACGGTGTTTCCATCGTCCGTCTTGTACAAGACTTCCTCCATTTTTATACTTTTTCATAAATGTCCTTCCGTACCGAAATGTACGAAATACACATATCCTCTTTGCTATAAGTTGTGTTTTTTCTGATAATTTCGATACCATGCCTGTACCTGATATGGCGTAAGAGATTTTATCAAATTGACAAAAAAGGCTTTAACGATCAGATATTTCGGAAAGCCCAATAGCTTAAAGCCATAGCAGGTGGTCTGAAAGGTACTCCAGCGAACCTTGAAGGTACGACGCTTGATGGCATTCATATCTTCACGAACAAGGTACAGCGCTTCCTGCATATTGTAGCCGTTGAAATTTTCATAATAGAAACGGAACCACAAATCATAATCCTGTCCGCGCACCGTCCGCGGCGCAACAGTATAACCGCCGAGTTTCTCATAAACATACCGGTATGTCATAATTGTGGCATGGTTGAACGGAACGGTTTTTTTCATGTAATTCCGATCCGGTTTTTCCGGGGTGTAATGAATGTCCGCAAGCCCCTCCTGATTGAATCTCTGCATTGCTGTTCCGACGAGCTGGTATTCGGGGTGTTGTTCCAAAAAAGCGACCTGTTTTTCAAAACGATCCGGAGTCGATAGATCATCTCCGTCCATGCGTGCTACATAGTATCCCGTTGCCTTTTCCAAACAGCGGTTCAACGAATACGCAAGGCGTTTGTTCTCTTCGTTTCGTATCAACACGAACTTGTCCGGATAGCGTTCACGGTATTCATCGAGGATATCCTGTGTGGAATCAGAAGAGCAATCATTGCAGATGATGAACTCCCAGTCGGTATACGTTTGCGCAAGAATAGAATCAATGCTTTCCCGCAAGGTGTCTTGCGCATTATACACAGACATGATAACGGATACTTTTTTGTTCAATGCAATCCCCTACTTCAATCAATTTCAAGCAATTACAATCTCCAGTATGCATAGCCGGCCTGTTCGTAGGCTTTGCGGTCGAGCAGTCCCTTGAGATCCAAAAGAACCTTCGGAGCATTCTTTGCATACAGGGTGCCGATGGTCTCCATGCTGAGCGTCTTGAACTGTTCATGTGCAACAGCAAGAATGACTGCATCCATATCGCAGATGGAATCAAAGCTGACAAATTCGACACCGTACAGACGCTTTGCTTCGTCTGCGTCGGCATTGGGATCTGCAATCACGGCGGTTATGCCGTATTCCTTGAGCTCGTTATAAATATCAATGATCTTGGTATTGCGGGTATCGGGGCAGTTTTCCTTAAAAGTAAAGCCAAGGATTGCAACCTTTGCATTCTTTACGGGACGATCGGCCTTAATGAGCTGCTTCACAAGATTTTCCGCGCAGTATTTGCCCATGTCGTCGTTGATCCGACGGCCGGAGAGGATGATCTGGCTGTGATATCCGAGCTGTTCTGCCTTATATGTCAGGTAATAG
>SAMEA3663296__coassemble_172_pt1 | contig 34612 bp, 51 predicted proteins | sample SAMEA3663296__metabat2_high_PE_018 | metagenome-assembled genome bin SAMEA3663296 (sample SAMEA3663296) | pig gut metagenome | biome: pig gut; feature: pig-associated habitat; material: faeces | place: China | collected 2013
GCCAAGCTGGAAACCGACGGCACCGTCATCCTCAACAGCGGCGGCGCTGACCTCGGTACCGGCCTGGATACGATCTCCGCAAAGATCGTCAGTGAAGTCCTGAAGCTCCCGATGGATCGTATCACCGTTGTTTCCGGCGATACCGATTCCTGCGCCTTTGATACCGGCGCATACGCCTCCTCCGGTACCTTCTTCAGCGGCAATGCTTCTTTGGTTGCGGTGCAGAAGCTGAAGGAACTCATCTTGCAGGAAGCTGCGCTTCAGATGGAGGAAGAAAAGGACGATCTGGATGTCCGTGCTCCCGGCGAGGTCTATTCCAAAAAGACCGGCAAGGCGATCAGCTACGGCGACCTTTCTCATACGGCAATCAGCGGCACAGGACGCGGTCAGATGATTGCACACGGCTCTTTCGTGACGGCGGCTTCTTCCGTGCCTTACGGTGCGCATTTTGCACAGGTCGCGGTCAATGTCAAGACCGGCGAGATCAAGCTCCAGAAGTTCTATGCTCTTCAGGATGCCGGCACGCCGATCAACCCCGAATTGGCTCTTTGCCAGATGTACGGTGCGGTCATGAAGTCTATCGGTCATTCCATGTATGAGGATATGATCCTGGACAAAGACGGCAAGTGCATCAACGCAAATCTGACCGACTATGGTGTTCCGATGATCGGTGATGCGCCGGACGATTTCAAGTCTGTGCTCATCGATGTGGATGACAAGTACGGTCCCTACGGCGCAAAGTCAATCTCTGAAATCGCCTGCAACGGTGCGGCGCCTGCCATCGGCATTGCAATCCATGATGCTTGCGGTGTCTGGATCAGAAGCTGGCCGATGACACAGGAAAAACTCCTGAAGGAACTGGGCAAGATCTGATATTTTGAAAAATGCCGCCTCGGCCTCTGCAGCAGCAGAAGTCGAGGCGGCATTTGCTCTATTCCGATTTTATTCGGAAGGAAACAGAAATTGTGTTCCGTCCTTCCATACGCTTTTATGGAAAGAGTCCGGCCCGTCCAGATCTGTAAAATCGCGGAATATGCATGGCGGAACGGCAGAGCGGCTTACGGTCTGAGCGTCGGAGTATTGCTGCTTCAGACGAAAAATGTGATCGCGCGCGCCCCACTTGCGCACCAAATCGTAAAAAAATCCGTCCTCGGAGTCAACGCGGATAAAGCGGTAATCCGGGCAAAGAGTCAGAACATCATAATGTGGCATGTCATTCATATCCGCACCTCCGAAAAATAGTATACCATTATTCTACAGAATATGCAAAGACTTGTCAACGGACGAGAATTGTCTGTTTTTCAAATAAAATGTCGAGCCTTGACGAAAAACCGATTTATGATATAATAAAAAAAACGTGCGGAGGAAATGAAAATGGAAATTGTTTGTTTGGATATGGAAGGTGTTCTTGTTCCGGAAATTTGGATTGCATTTTCAAAAGCCAGTGGTATCCCCGAACTATGCCGGACAACGCGTGATGAGCCGGATTATCATAAGCTGATGAATTGGCGCCTCAGTGTTCTGAAAGAACATGGTCTCGGCCTGCGCGAAATTCAGGAAACCATCGGAAAGATCGAGCCTCTGCCCGGAGCCAGAGAGTTTTTAGACGAACTCCGTACGCTGACGCAGGTGGTCATTCTGAGTGATACCTTTACACAGTTTGCTATGCCGCTGATGAAGCAGCTCGGCTGGCCGACGCTGCTGTGTAATACGCTTGAGGTTGCGCCGAACGGCGAAATCACCGGCTTTAAAATGCGGATCAAGGATTCCAAGCTGAGCACGGTTCGCGCCTTGCAGTCCATCGGCTATGATACGATTGCCAGCGGTGACAGCTATAATGATTTGGATATGATCAAAGCCAGTAAGGCGGGCTTCCTTTTCCGCACAACCGAGAGAATCAAGGCGGATTATCCGCAGTTTCCTGCATTTGAACGTTTTGATGATCTGCTTGCTGCGATTAAGGAGCAGTTGACTTGAAAGAATACAGCCGACTCCGGCCTTTCGGAGTCGGCTGTCTGAAATTGAGGGACAGAACATGAAACAGATTGAGGTTGTTGCGGCGGTCATTCAAAGAGACGGAAAAATCCTTGCAACGCAGCGCGGCTATGGTGTGCAGAAGGATCGCTGGGAATTTCCCGGCGGAAAGATCGAAAAAGGGGAGACACCTCGGCAGGCGCTTGTTCGGGAAATTCGTGAGGAATTGAACTGCACAATTCAGGTGGATGCGTTTTTGAAGACGATCGAAGTCAATTATCCGGAATTTCATCTGATAATGCATTGCTACCTTTGCTCTTTTGTTTCCGATACATTCACTCTAAAGGAGCACGAAGCCGCTCGCTGGCTCAGCGCCGAAACACTGGAGGAGCCGGATTGGCTGCCTGCGGATCGGATGCTGCTTCCGGCAATCAGAGATGCCGTGTATTAGTATAAAACGGCACGGAAAAAGAAAAAGCTGCATCAAACAGCGAAAGTGCTGTTTGATGCAGTATTTATGTTATTTTACGGTTATTCGGCCTTGAAGCTGTATACGCTGCCGGCGGTGATCTCGGTGCTGTCTACACCGGTCATGGCATATTCTCCGTCAATGTAGAATGCCCAGTATTTACCGTCTTTGTCATAGTCAAGGGTGGTGCCGTTGACCGTCTTGACATACAGACCGTACTCGCCGTCCTCGCCTGCGATCAGACCAAGATCCAGCAGAGCTTCGCCGACCGTGGTTTTGTCGGTTCTGATCGTTGCCTGAACCTCTTTGCCCTCCGTATCAACGACCGTAAACGTAAATTCTGTGGAACCCTCTCCGTAGACCTTTCCGTTTTCCATCGTATCAACGGTACTGACGGTGTCATTTGCGGTGGTGTCGCTGCAACCGATTGTACCCAGTGCCATAGCCGCAATCAGCACAATACAAAGGAGGAACGACAGCACTTTTTGTAAGCTGTAATTCTTCATGTTTCATTCTCCTTGTTTTGATTACTACCCCTTTGAGCCGGTATCCGCAGCTTTGATAAAGGAGCGTACGCTGTTGGATGTTTCGGCTTAGCGCATCTTCTTTCCGCCTTCTCAGAATACTCCAATGGCTGATTCCTGAATTGCGGCTTCAGGTAGGAAAGAGAATCTGTTCAGCGCAACACGGCGACGGACTCGCACAGGATTCACACCTGTTTCCCCAAACAGCGAGATAAATTATAACACATGGGCATCCGATTTTCAATCGAAAAATGTGTGATACTAATACCTGATAGAAATCCTTTTCAATCTTAAATGAAGAAGCGCTTTTGCAGCGCTTGCAAATATTCCTTTAAAGCGGTATAATGACACCGAACTACGATGAAATGATTGGTGACGGTCTATGAACACTTGTTATATCATCTGCGCAGGGGACGCGGACAAAATCGAAATCCGGAAGGAAAAGGATGATCTGATCATCGCGGCGGATAACGGCCTGACGCACTGCCGCCGAAACGGTATTGTTCCCGATCTGCTGGTCGGTGATTTTGATTCGCTGGGCTATGTCCCCGACGGACAGAATGTCCTGACGCTCCCTGTAGCGAAAGACGATACCGATACCTCATTTGCCGTGAAATATGCGATGGAAAAGGGCTATCGACGCTTTATCCTGTTCGGTGCGGCAGGCGGAAAACGGCCGGAGCATACCTACGCCAACATGGCGCTGCTTGCGTTTATTTCGAAAAACGGCGCGCAGGGCTTTATGGACTGCGGCAGTTATACGATTACGGCGATCACCGACAGCGAGATCCGATTTTTTGACAAATTGCAGGGAGATGTTTCTGTTTTTTCGTTTGACAACCGTTCCGAGGGCGTGACGGAAGAGGGGCTGCTCTATTCGCTGACGGATGCCGTGATGAAAAACACAATGGTGACGGGAATCAGCAATTCCTTTACGGGGCAGGAGAGCCGGATCAGCGTAAAAAAAGGCACGCTGCTGGTGTATTATGCCGGCAAACCGTCCGATGCCGTTGTGCTGAAACATACGGAAGCAGAAAAGTAATCATTGTGTTTGATTCCGACAAATTACATGACATATATGGTTGCAAAAAATACAAATCAGGATTTGGGTTTGTCAATGCCGTGCTATAACGGGGAAGCTCTGATAAAAGGTTATCATGTTTTATCCGAAATGCAGGAGTAAGTGCCATGCAGGAAAACAGCCTGACAATTTTATATGAGGATCATGATCTGCTGGTTTGTGTCAAACCGCGTGGTATTCTTTCGGCAAAGGATGCTTCCGGAAAAACCTCGGCAGCGGATTTGCTTCAGCCAAGGACGCTTTATCCTGTCCACCGCCTTGACCGTGAAGCATGCGGCCTGCTGGTGCTGGCAAAAACACGGGAAAGCGCAGCGTTTCTCTCCGGCATCATGGGCAGCGGCTTTTCGAAGGAATATCTTGCCGTTTGCGAAGGATGTCCTCCCGAAGAGGGCGAACTGACCGACCTTCTGTTCCATGACCGAAGAGTCAATAAGACCTATGTTGTCAAACGCAAACGCGGCGGCGTGAAAGAGGCACGTCTATCGTATCGCGTGCTGCAATCCGGAAAACAGTCACTGCTCCGCGTCCGTCTGCTAACCGGAAGAACGCACCAGATTCGGGTGCAATTTGCCTCTCGCGGTTATCCGCTTGTCGGTGACCGAAAATATGGTGCCTCCTGCTCAGGACCGTTGCAGCTATATGCGTGGCGTGTGCAATTTTCTCATCCGGACGGCAGAAGCTTGTGCTTTACTCTTCCGGAGGCTTATTGCGAATACAAAACCGCCGGCCTGCTTCCTGCCGACTGATTTTTTCTTGTAAAAACGCGCAAAATGCAGTATAATACTACTCGATACTTTTTCTGGAGGCTTTTTTATGGCAATCCGTAAACGTCTGGACGACTATCTGGTGCCCGGAAAACATATCCATTTAATCGGTATCGGTGGGGTTTCCATGCGCCCGCTCGGACTGGTGCTTCGCGGCATGGGGATGACCGTTACCGGTTCGGATATGAATTCTTCTGTTTCCACCGATGAATTGATGGAAAAGGGCATTAAAGTTCATATTGGTCACAGCGCAAGCAATATTGAAGGCGCAGACTGCATCATCCGTACCGCCGCCGCGCACAATGATAATCCCGAAATTGCCGCCGCCCGCGCTATGGGTATCCCCGTTTTTGAACGTGCACAGGCATGGGGGCTGATCATGCGTGAATATAAAAATGCCATCTGCATTTCCGGCACACATGGAAAAACCACTACGACCTCTATGATTACGCATATTTTCATGGAGGCGCAGCGTGATCCTACTGTTATGCTGGGGGGATATCTCCCTCTGCTGAAGGCGGGGCATCGCGTCGGCAAGGGCGACACGATTATTATGGAAAGCTGCGAGTATTGCGATTCTTTCCTGAATTTCTATCCCACCGTTGCCATTATCAACAATATTGAGGCGGATCATCTGGATTATTTCAAGGATCTTGCCGCAGTGGAACGTTCCTTCCGGAAATTTGCCGGACTTGTGCCGAAAACCGGATATGTCATCGCCAACGGCGATGATCAGAACACCGTTGAGACGTTGGCGGATCTTCCGTTCCTCTCTTTCGGTTTAGACAAAAAGAACGATATTCATCCGAAGAATCTGTCGGAGGACTATCGTTCCTTTGATGTCATTTGCTGCGGCAGGCTCTATTGCCATGTGAACCTGAATGTGTATGGAAAGCACAACGTTTATAACGCACTTGCTTCCGCTGCTGCTGCCTATGTCATGGGCATTGATGCAGAGACAGTCAGCCATGGTCTTTCCTCCTTTACGGGTGCAGGCCGGCGCATGGAATTCAAGGGCACCTACAACGGTGCGAAGGTCTATGATGACTATGCGCATCATCCCGGCGAACTGAAAGCTCTGATCGATGCCGTAAAAACAATGGACTTCAAGCGAATCATTGTCGCTTTTCAGCCGCATACCTATACGCGCACCAATGCGTTGTTCGGAGATTTTGTAGAGCAGCTCCGACGTGTTGATGTGGCGGTTCTGGCAGAGATTTATGCGGCGCGTGAGAGCAATAAGCTCGGCATATCGTCCAGAGACTTGGCGGAAAAGATCGAGGGGGCTGTTTTCTTTGAAACGCTTCCGGAAGTCAGTGCCTATCTGAAAACGATTGCGCAGGAGGGGGATATTATCCTTACCGTCGGCGCGGGAGATATTTACAAAGCAGGAGAGCTTCTGCTGCACCCCTGAATCCAAAGCATTATTTTGAGCGTGCCAAAGATTTTGGCACGCTCTGATTTTTGCTGATTTAGAATCGGTATTATGAATTAACCGATATTCGGAAGCTTGGAAAGACTCTTTGCGATGTCCTCATCCGTGGGAATATAATCGCCCATTTCACCGTCATTATACTTTTGATAGGCAACAAGGTCAAAATAGCCCGTGCCGGTCAGACCGAAGACAATATTTTTCTCTTCGCCTGTCTCCTTGCACTTGAGTGCCTCGTTGATGGCGACGCGGATGGCGTGGCTGCTCTCCGGTGCCGGCAGAATGCCTTCGACGCGTGCGAACATCTCCGCTGCCTCAAACACGCTCGTTTGTTCAACGCTCGTGGCTTCCAAATAGCCGTCGTCATAAAGCTGCGAAACGATGCTGCTCATGCCGTGATAGCGCAGACCGCCCGCATGGTTGGCGGAGGGGATAAACGAGCTGCCGAGGGTGTACATCTTCGCCAGCGGACAGACCATGCCGGTATCACAGAAGTCGTAGGCGTACTTGCCGCGTGTCAGACTCGGGCAGGATGCCGGTTCCACCGCAATGATGCGCATATCCGCTTCGCCGCGCAGCTTCTGCCCGACGAAGGGCGAAATCAGGCCGCCGAGGTTCGAGCCGCCGCCCGCGCAGCCGATGATGATATCAGGCTTGATGTCATACTTATCCAACGCCGCCTTCGTTTCCAAACCGATGACGGACTGATGCAGCAGCACCTGACTCAGTACGCTGCCGAGCACATAACGGTAGCCCTCGTGCGTCACGGCTGCTTCAACAGCCTCGGAGATCGCGCAGCCGAGAGAGCCGGTCGTGCCGGGGAACTCCTCTAAGATCTTTCTGCCGACGTTCGTGGTGTCCGACGGCGACGGTGTGACCGAGGCACCGTAGGTGCGCATAACCTCGCGGCGGAAGGGCTTCTGCTCATAGGATACCTTGACCATAAAGACCTTGCAGTCCAAATCAAAATACGAACATGCCATCGACAGCGCCGTGCCCCATTGACCCGCACCGGTCTCGGTCGTCACGCCTTTGAGTCCCTGCTGCTTCGCGTAGTATGCCTGTGCAATGGCGGAATTCAGCTTGTGACTGCCGGAGGTGTTGTTGCCCTCGAACTTATAGTAGATATGCGCCGGTGTTCCGAGCTTCTTCTCTAAGCAGTAGGCCCGTACCAGCGGCGACGGGCGATACATCTTGTAAAAATCGCGGATTTCCTGCGGAATGGGGATGAACGGCGTGTCATTGTCCAGCTCCTGCTGAGCAAGCTCGCGGCAAAATACGCCGGAAAGCTCATCGAGCGTCATCGGCTTGCCCGTTGCGGGATTGAGCAGGGGAGCGGGCTTGTTCTTCATATCGGCACGGACGTTATACCATGCCTTCGGCAGCTCTGATTCTTCCAGATAGATTTTGTACGGGATTTCCATTTCATTTCTCCTTTCAAATTGGTTGGGAAAGGGTATAAAAAACTCCTGTCCCAGAAATTTGCTGGGACAGGAGTGAAATTCATTCCTGCGGTGCCACCCGGCTTGACGCGTTGCGTCCACTTTATGCGTACTGCTATACGCTGACCGTTGTTAACGAAGTGCCTTCTCCGTCTTGCCTACTTTGTTCAGCTCGCCCTCCGATGCCCATTCCGTTCGAACTTCCATACCGCACTCCCACCAACGGCGGCTCTCTGTGATTTCCGCAGCGAACGTACTCACTCATCTTCCTCGGTTTTCTGTATTTAAACATAATTGGATCTGTTTGTCAAGACTTAAAATAAAAAATTTCATTTGTTTTTTTTGAAATTTTTGGTATACTTATCCTGCAAACTATTATATGAGATGGAGGAATCATTTATGAAGTATGCAGGAACCAAAACAGAACGCAATCTGCGCGAGGCGTTTGCCGGAGAGAGTCAGGCAAGAAATCAGTACACCTATTTTGCCAGCGTGGCAAAGAAGCAGGGCTTTGAGCAGATCGCAGCACTCTTTTTGAAAACCGCCGAAAACGAGAAGGAGCACGCGAAGCTTTGGCTGAAGGCGCTGGAAGGAATCGGCGACACAAAGGCAAATCTTGCTGCTGCGGCGGCCGGAGAGAACTATGAATGGACAGATATGTATGACCGTTTTGCAAAAGAAGCGGACGAAGAAGGCTTCCATGAGCTTGCCGAGCAGTTCCGCGGTGTTGCAGCCATCGAAAAATCTCATGAAGAGCGTTTCCGCGCCCTGCTGAACAACATCGAAATGCAGACCGTCTTTGAAAAAGCGGGCGAAACCATGTGGGAATGCCGCAACTGCGGCCATCTGGTGATTGGCAAAAAGGCTCCGGACGTATGTCCTGTTTGTGCGCATCCGCAGGCCTTTTTTGAAGTCCGCGCAGAGAATTATTGATTCATATTCCGATAACAGACAGTTCATCCTCCGCATGAGTGCACTCATGCGGAGGATGATTTCTCTGCCGGCCATTGAGCTTCTTCCTGCTGACGGAGAATGAAGCCAACTCTGACTTGACTTCATTCCCGTCAGGCGGTATGATAAAGACAAATCCATACAGGTGGTCATTTTCTATGCAATTCGACGGTTTCCTGTTTTTTATGATAGTGATCTGTATCGGCTATCTGTCAGTAAAAATCAAGCTGGTTCCGGAAAGCATTGCCGATTCGCTTCCCTCGCTGTTGCTGAACGTCTGCTTTCCGGCAATGCTGTTTGTCAATTTTGCCGACACGAACAAGGAACAACTTTTTCATGCCGGCCTGCCTACGGTGGTGATTACGCTCATATTCAGCTTTTTGCCGTTTTTTGTTTCCCTCCCGTTGACCCGAAAGCTGAATGCCGACCGCCGTCCGCTTGTGCGCTATATCAGCGGTATCGGCAACACTTCCTTTGTCTGTATTCCGCTCTTGAGCCTGTTCCTTTCGCGCAGCGAAATGTCGATTGTGTTCATTCACGGCGCGGTGATGGATATTTTGATCTGGTGCGTACACCAGCAGATTTTTATCGGAAGCAGCAGTGAAAACAAAAGGCAAATCGCCAAAAAGATTTTAACAACGCCAAACATCTATGCCGTTGTGTTCGGCATTGGCTGCTCTGTTTTTTCCGTTCAGCTTCCGAGCTTTTTGCGCTATACGCTCGACGGCATTGCTGCCTGCGTATCGCCGATTGCACTGCTGTTTATCGGCATGCTGATCTGCCGCTACGGTCTGTTCGGATGGGTGAAAAATAAATTTGCAATCTTTTATTCTCTGGGAAAGGTACTGCTCTTTCCCGCAGCCGTATTTGCGGTGCTGTATTGGCTCTTGCCGTTAAACATGGCGTGTATTCTCGCTGTTTTGTTCGGAAGTCCGGCTCCGATTTCGGCCGTGCTTTGGTGCAAACAGTATGGCAAAGATACCAAACTGGCGGTGGACTGTCTGATACCGTCTACGATTCTTTATTTTGTCGTTATGGGCTCGGTGCTTGTCGTTCTGACAAACGCCGCCATTCTCGGATAGGAGGTATAAAACATGAGCCTGAAACCCGAAGACTACCTGGAGCCGGCTTGCCCGCTTTGTATGAGCGATCCGACACAGGAAAACCCCGTGCGCCGCATTGATTTGCAGCGCATGATGCAGAAGCTTGACGAGCATCTGGGCAGAAATGATTACGTTGCCGCGCTGCGGCATCTGAAATACTGGCTCGCCGAAGCGGATTATTATCATGATGTGCAGGGAACGCTTGCCGTTTATAATGAACTGATGGGTCTGCACCGCAAATTGGGTCACAAGGATGCCGCGCTCAGTGCCGTTTCGCATGGCCTTTCGCTGATCGAACGCCTGCATCTGGAGGATACCGTTACCGCAGGCACGACCTACGTCAATGCAGCAACGGTCTATAAGGCGTTTGACATGATTGACAAAGCGCTTCCGCTGTATTGCTCTGCACAGATGATCTATGAGAATAATCTTTGTAGCGAAGACCCCCGTCTGGGCGGTCTCTATAATAATATGGCATTGGCGTTGAGCGCGGATCAGCAGTATGATGAAGCCGACAGCTATTACCGCAAGGCTCTGGAGGTCATGGCGCACGCGGAACACGGCGCGTTGGAGCAGGCAATCACTTATCTGAACATGGCGGATAACGCAGTTGCCAAGCTTGGCATACTGGAATCCGAAACGATTACCGAGCCGTATCTTGATCGGGCGCAGCAGCTTCTGAAACTGCCTGAGCTGCCGCAAAACGGATATTATGCCTTTGTGTGTGAAAAATGCGCTCCCACATTCCGCTATTTCGGACGCTTTGCTTTTGCGGAGGAATTGGAAGCGTTATCCAAAAAGATTTATGAACGGTCTTGAATTATCCCGCGGGTTTTATGAGGAATACGGCGCACCGATGCTGCATGAGCAGTTCCCGCAGTACGAGGAAGTGCTTGCCATCGGTCTTGCCGGATCCGGCTCAGAGTGCTTCGGCTATGACGATGAGGTTTCCCGCGACCATGATTTTGAGCCGGGCTTTTGTATTTTCCTTCCGGATGAGGAAGTGGTTGACCGACGGACGGAGTTTCTGCTGGAGCGAGCCTATGCCAAGCTTCCGCAAACATATCGAGGTGTTGCAAGGTTAAAAATCAGTCCTGTCGGCGGAAACCGTCACGGCGTACTCCGCATGGATGAGTTCTTTTCTGCGCGGCTCGGACGCAAGGATGCATTTACCTCCGATATGGAATGGTTTGGCATCTCGGAACAGTATCTGGCAGAGGTGACCAACGGCGAGGTCTTCCGCGATGATGTCGGACTGTTTTCCTCCATAAGGGAGAAGCTGCGCTATCTGCCGCACGATGTGCGCTGCAAAAAGCTTGCAGGGAATCTTCTCCTGATGGCGCAGAGTGGACAGTACAACTATGAGCGCTGTCTGGCGCATGGAGAAACCGCCGCTGCACAGTTGGCGATTTCAGAATATGTCCGGCATACGCTGGCAGCCGTTTTTCTCCTGAACCGGAAATACCTGCCATATTATAAATGGCAGTTCCGTGCACTGAAAACGCTTCCGTATTTGTCGGAGCTTTCGCCGCTGATGGAGGAGCTGCTTACCACCGGAAACGATCCCGATGCAGCAAAGCGAAAGAGTATTCTGATTGAAAACATTGCCGGTGCAGTCATTACGCAGCTTCAGGAGCAAAACCTGACAGAAGCGATCTGCGGCGATTTGGAAAAACACGCCTACAGCGTCAACGACCGCATTGTTGACGGCGATCTTCGCAATCGGCATATTCTGTTCGGTGTAGATTAAAACAGGGCGCTGAGTGATTCAGCGCCCTGTTTCATTGTCAATAACAGTCCCACCAGAATAAGACATCCGAAAAGTCAAGCGCTTTCAGCTTATCTGACGGAATCAGGAAGAGCGCAACACCGGCATCACCGAAGCTGATCCGGCAGTCTCCGCGGTAGACGGAATCGATTTGCAGCAGCAGTGTGTCATACTTGCCGAGACCCTCCCGACAGCGCGGATCGTCCTGCGTATTCCACGCATAGCCGCCCAGCTTGTTTCCGCGCAGGGAATATCGATTCATCAGAGCATCGTACTCCTCCCAATCTATCGGCTCTGTGCGGCCGAAGTGCTGCAAAAAACGTTCAAATTCCGGTCGGAAACGATAATCCGGCGGCGCAAGGCTCTCTTTTTCAGAAGAGAATTTCAGACAAAAGCAACCCTTGATCGGATGCTGCGTCTGCAATGTCTGCGCTGTTTTGGGCATATCATCGGGCTCTTCGGGATCATACAGGACTCGCCAGTTTTTCTGCTTCGTCGGGTGATCGTAGTCCAGACCGAACAGAGGCTCTTTCCCGATATAAAACCGCAGGACGCCTTTTTTCGGAAAATTGGGAACGCCTTTGATTTCGCTGCAAAAAATGGCACAGAGCAATTGCAAAGGCTCTCCGTCTTCTCCCGACGGTGCTTCACCCAGAGCTCCTCCAAAACGGCTTTTACTTACCTGCTCTAGTGTTGTCTGCAGGCGGACGATATCGATTTGCGTTTTTTGCTCCCATGCGGGAAGCGCCTGCTCAATGCGGCGGTCTAATTGATTTTCCATCGTGGTTCTCCTTCGTTCCGTAAAATCTTAAAAACAGTTGAAACAAAACAAGCCTTCCAACCCTTTTCGGTTATCGATTGTATAGGCTGATTATACAACTTTTTTATCAACAAGCCAATATCCAAAGACCATAAAACCCTTATCGGTTGTGCAAACTGCACCATAAAACAGAAAAACCGTTACAAATGTTGAAATTATCATAAAAATAGGTTACTATGTATCATAGAAAACTATGTTATAAAATAATCAACGGAAAGAAAACGAATGAAATGATTAAGAAACTATTTGGGCAGATGTTGCTGACGCAGATTCTGTCAGCAATGACTGTCGTTCTTTGTATGCTGATTGACAGCATTATGATCGGGCACTTCCTTGGGGTGAACGCGATGGCAGCATACGGATTGGCAAGCCCTGTGCTTCTGATCTTTTCCGCGCTGGGAAGTATGCTCTCTGCCGGTATCCAGGTGATGTCCGGAAAGACAATGGGAAACGGCGACAAAAAGGCGACCGACGCCTGCTTCTCCGTATCGGTCTTTCTCGCCGCAGTGATTTCGATTGTCGGTGTTTTGATTGTGCTGCTGTTCCGCGCTCCCATCTGCACGCTGCTCGGAGCGGGGGAGCCTGTGCCTGACAACGAGGTCTTTCGGCTGACAAAGGATTATCTGACCGGTTTTATCATCGGTGCACCCGCATTTATCTGCGCCCAGATCATGGTGCCCTTTATGCAGATGTCCGGCAACCGGACACGGCTGGTCGTTGCAGTTTGCGCAATGGCGGTTTCCAATATTGCCCTGAATGTTCTGAATGTTCTGGTTTTCCACGGCGGTATTTTCGGAATGGGGTTTGCCTCCAGCCTCAGCTACTACATTGCCCTTGCAATCGGTATGCTGTATTTTTTCCGAAAAGACTGTATTTTCAAATTTCGGCTGAAGGGTATCAAGCTGAAGCGCTGCCTTCGTCTGATCCGGTACGGCGTTCCCACCATTGTCAATCAGATCAGCTATGTGTTTTTGGTTTATCTGCTGAATAAGATCCTGCTTTCTATCGGACAGAATGTAGCCGTTGCCGCCTATTCGGTCATTTCATCCGTCGGCAATATTTGCTACTCGTTCGGCACGGGAATAGGCAACGTTGCATTGATGCTCGCGTCGATGTTCTACAGCGAAGAAGACCGAACCTCGATTAAATCGCTGGTCAAAACCATGTCTGCCTATGCCATTGTGCTCGATGCCATTGTCACACTGGCAGTGATTCTGACCGCCCCTGCGCTTGTTACGCTGTTCCTGCGCGAAAGCTATCCCTATGCAAGAAAGACCACCATTCTCGGTGTCCGCCTTTTTGCGCTCTCTTTGATTCCCTGCTCTCTCAATACGACCTTCAAGCACTATTACCAGGGCATCGATCGTGCCGGACTTACGCAGGCGATTTCCGTGATGCAGAATTTTGTGTTTACGGCAATTTTTGCCTTTGCTCTCAGCAGATTCTTTGGCACGACCGGCGTATGGCTTTCCTTTGCCTGTGGTGAATCGACAACCTTTATCGTCATCTCCTGCATTGTTTGGATCACGAACAGAAAGGTTTCGTTCTCTGCCGATGCCTATTCTCTTTTGCAAAAGAATTTCGGTGTCGCTCCGGAGGATTGTTTTGATGCTTCCATTCGCTCCGGCGAGGAGATTGTGACCGTTTCCCGTCAGGCCTCCGAGTTCTGCCGTCAACATGGTGAAAGTTCAAAAACCAGAGCGCTGATCGTTTTGTGTATTGAAGTCATGTCCAACAACATTGTGAAGCATGGCTTCAGTGACGGAAAGGAACACAGCATTGATATCCGCCTTTTCCGGAAAAATCAAGAATGGTCTATCCGCATCAGAGATAATTGTAAGAATTTTGACCCGGTCAAGTATTTGGAGCTGCATAAAGCGGACAACTCCGCCTCGCCCACCGGCATACGGCTGGTGATGTCTATGGTCAAGGATGCAAACTATGTGAACTCCCTCGGATTGAATAACTTGACTTTGGTAATGTAAAATCGCCTCTGCACAGCAAAAAGTTGTGCAGAGGTATATTTTTTTCTTTTTTTGTGGAATTTGACCATGTCATTTCTTTGAAAAATCTGGTATAATGGAATCAAAAGAGAATGGAAGGAGCGTGCGGGATATGTTTCAGATTGGTGATACGCTGCTGTATGGCACCGAGGGCGTTTGCAAAATGGAAGAAATATGCGAGATGAAAGTCAGAAGCGCAAAGGCGAAGTATTATGTTTTGCGGCCGCTCTACCGTGATGGCTCCACAGTTTTTGTTCCGGTTGATAATGAAGCGCTGACTGCAAAAATGCGTCCGCTGCTTACGGTGGACGAGATCAATGCCTTGCTCGAAAAGGTCTCCGAGGAGGGAGAACTCTGGATTGAGGATGCAGCGGAGCGCAAAGCGGAATTCCAGAAGATTCTGGTCAGCGGGGATCGTTTTGAAATTTTGCGGATGATCCGCACGCTCTATCTGCGGCGCAGAGAGCTTCAGGAGAAAGGAAAACGTCTTCGTACAAACGACGAACAGATGCTCCGGGATGCAGAAAAACTGCTCAACGATGAGCTTTCCTTGATTTTAGGAATTTCTCAGCGGGAGGTTCCGGACTATATTCGCCGGCACATAGCAGGAGAAAACTGATTTTTACCGCGAAGCTCACGACACCAAAAGATATTTATCATTGAATTGACATACCCTCCTGTTTGCGTTATGATAAGAAAAACACAAACAGGAGGGTTTTATTCACTATGGAAAAGATTTTCACGGAAAATGCACCTGCCGCGATCGGCCCGTATTCTCAGGCAATGAAGGTGGGGAATTTGGTTTACACATCCGGTCAGATTCCGATCGATCCGGCAACCGGCAATATTGAGTCGCAGGACATCACCGGTCAGACCGAGCAGGTTATGAAGAACCTTGACGCAGTCCTTGCCGCAGCGGGAAGCTCTTTTGACAAAGCGGTCAAAACGCTCTGCTTCTTAAAGGATATGAGCGACTTTGCTGCCTTTAACGAGGTTTATGCAAAGTATTTTACCGGCAAGCCCGCCAGAAGCTGTGTTGCGGTTGCGGCGCTGCCGAAGGGTGCGCTGGTCGAAGTCGAAGTCGTCGCTGAAATTTAATAAAAAAGCTGTTGCCGAAAGAAATAAAATTCGGCAACAGCTTTTTTGAATCTATTTTCCCAATTCTTTGTTGCGGCAGAAGGCGGCAAGCACGGCATTTTCCGTGGCTGCGCGGAAAGCGCCGTCTTCCAATGCTTTCACACCGGCAATCGTGCTTCCGGCAGGGGAGCAGACGGCATCCTTGAGCTTTTCAGGATGTTCGCCTGTTTCCAGAACCATCTTTGCCGAGCCGAGGACGGTCTGCGCGGCATACTCCAACGCAATTTTTCTCGGCAAACCACACGAAACGGCGGCGTCAGCGAGCGACTCAATGAAAATATAGACAAATGCCGGCCCGCAGCCGGAAACGGAGCTGGCGGCATCGATCAGGTTTTCAGGCAGCGGAGTAACGAGACCGGCACCGTGGAGCACCTTTTCAAGAGCGTCAAAATCCGCCTGTGTCGCTTGCGCGTTTCCGCAGTAGGGGATAACGCCCTGACCGACCAAAGCAGGGGTGTTGGGCATAATGCGGATAACGGGGAAGCTGCCGCCTGCCATCCGGGCAATGCGGTCAGAGGTCAGACCGGCTGCCATGGTTACAAGCACGAAACGATCAGTTCTTGCAGCGAGTACGGGCGCGATTTCATCCAAAAGCTCCGGCATTTTCTGCGGCTTGACACCGAGAAAAATCATTTCCGCTTTCGCTGCCAATTCGCTGTTGGAAGCCGCAGTACAGCCGGTTTCGTCGGCAAAACGCTGCGCTTTTTCCAACGTCCTGCTGCTGACCGAAACCGATGCTGCGCCAAGCGCTTTGACCGCGATTTTTGCCAAAGTACCGCCCATATTGCCGACACCGATAAAACCGATTTTGCTCATTTTCTGTCACCTCAGCGAATCTGTCCGCTGCCACGGACGATATATTTGTAGGTTGTCAGCTCCCGAAGCCCCATGGGTCCTCTGGCGTGAAGCTTTTGCGTGGAAATGCCCATCTCGCAGCCGAGACCGAATTCCCCACCGTCCGTAAAACGTGTAGAGGCGTTGATATAAACGGCTGCGCTGTCCACAAGCTGCACGAATTTTTTGGCGGCAGCATCATCGGCGGTTACGATGGCCTCGCTGTGTCCGGTGGAATGTGCGGCGATGTGGGAAATGGCTTCCTCGACGGAGGCTACGACTTTTACCGCCATGATATAGTCTAAGAATTCTGTATCGAAATCATCCGCTCCGGCAGGGATGCCGAGATACTGCACCGCTTCTTCGTCTGCGCGGAATTCTACGGGAGTTTTCCCCTCTGCCGCTCGCTGTGTGACCAGTGCTTGTTTCAGCATCGGCAGAAACTCGGAAGCAATCTGCCGATGCACCAGACAGACTTCCGCGGCGTTGCAGACGGACGGACGGCTGGTTTTCGCGTTTTCAATGATACGCAGAGCCATTTTTAAATCAGCGGCACGGTCAACATAGATATGACAAATGCCCGTGCCGGTCTGGATGCAGGGGACTTTCGCGTTTTCCGTGCATGCGCGGATCAAGCCGGCACCGCCCCGGGGAATCAGCAGGTCAATATAACCTACGCCCTGCATCAGCTCATTGGCGCTGTTTCTTGAGGTATCTTGAATCAGTTGTACCAATTGCGCGGGAAGTCCGACAGACGCAAGTCCTTCCTGCATGGCGCTTGTGATTGCCGAAGCGGAATGGTATGCTTCCTTGCCGCCACGCAGGATGCAGGCGTTTCCGCTTTTGACGCAAAGAGCGGCAGCATCCGAGGTTACATTGGGACGGCTTTCATAAATAATTGCAATCACGCCTAAAGCAACGGCGGTTTTTTCGATGACAAGTCCGTTGGGGCGGCGTTCCGTCGCCAATACCTCTCCAACCGGATCGGGCAGAGCGGCGACCTGACGAATTCCCTCCGCCATGGCGGCAATGCGGCTTTCGTTCAGCGCCAAGCGGTCGAGCATGACCGTAGAGATCTGCCCCTGTGCTTTTGCCATATCGACGGCATTGGCGCTTAGAATGTCCGCAGTACGGTCAAGAAGCGCCTGCGCCATGGCAAGCAGTGCTCTATTTTTTAATTGTGTATCAGCGCAGGCAAGCAGGGGAGCAACGGTCTTTGCCGTTTTCATTTGTTCCAGCGTTGTCATTTCAGTGCCTCCCGACAAAACGTGTTCCGATGTTTTCACCGGCAACAATGGAATAGAGAATATCCGGATCTGAGCCGTTTGCGATTACCATATCGATTCCGGCTGCGTTGACGGTCTGCGCAGCGTGCAGCTTGGTTGTCATGCCGCCGGTGCCGAGCCCGGAAATGCTGCCGCCGGCAAGAGCGAGAATTTCCGGCGTAATCTCCGTGACGGTATGGATCAGAGCGGCGCTGCAATCCTCCTTCGGATCGGCGGTATACAGTCCGTCAATATCAGACAGAAGGATCAGAAGATCGGCGTTGACGCTTTCTGCGACGATGGCTGCCAGCGTGTCGTTGTCGCCGATTACAATTTCCTCCGTTGCAATCGTATCGTTCTCATTGATAATAGGGATTGCACCGAAATCCAAAAGACGGAAAAGCGTGTTATGGAAGTTGTCTCGTCTTTGCGCATCCTGAATATCGCTTCCGGTCAGAAGAATCTGAGCAACGTTGTGATGGTATTCGGAAAACAGCTTGTCGTATGTATACATCAGCTCGCACTGACCGATTGCAGCAGCAGCCTGCTTTGACGGCATATCGCTCGGACGTTCACGCAAACCCAGCTTGCCGACACCCATTCCGATCGCGCCGGAGGAGACCAGCACCAGCTCATGACCGTAGTTTTTCAAATCGCTGAGCACCTTGCATAATTGCTCTACGCGGCGGATGTTCAGGTTGCCGGTTTGATGGGCAAGGGTAGAGGTTCCGATTTTTATTACGATTCTCATAATTATTCCTCCATTTCCGTTTATTGTAGCAATTTTTTTTACAAAATGCAAGCTTTCACCGCATAAAAATGCGAAAAGCCAAGAGGCCTGAATATGCACAAAACGGTATGGCAGTTGGGAAGGATTCACATAGAAGAATAAAACGAGGTGGATTAACGAGTTTTTCTCCGTTTCTCACAAAATTATTTTAAAAAAATTATGAAAAAACACAAAAAAGTGCTTGACATTCACGGTTGCGTGTACTATGATATTTAGGCACGCGCAAAGGGAATACTATGCGCTTGCAACGCGATGATGCAGGAGATTGCGCCGAAAGGCGGTAACTTCTGCGGAGTATGTCCGGTCATCGGGCGGCTGAGGTAATCTGTGTATGTGGCGTATATCGCCGCGAATGGAATGCACGGCCGGCACAAAGTCGGCCATTTTTCATGAAAACGGAGTGATACGCACGGTTAAGCGTACACGAAAAATTGCCTCGACCGTACCCAGCGAGACAACGACAAAACTGAGTACGTTATTCAAGGAGGAAACAACAACTATGGCAAACACCATGATCAGAATTCGCCTCAAGGCTTATGATCATCAGCTCATCGACTCCACCGCGGAGAAAATCGTTGAGTCCGCAAAGCGCAACGGCGCTACCGTATCGGGTCCCATCCCTCTTCCCACGAAGAAAGAAGTCGTCACCATCCTTCGCTCTGTTCACAAGGACAAGGATTCCCGTGAGCAGTTTGAGCGCAGAACCCACAAGAGATTGATCGATATCCTCAACCCCAACGCGAAGTGCATCGAAGCTCTGCAGGGCCTCGACCTTCCCGCCGGTGTCGAGATTGAGATAAAGCTGTAATATACATTATAAATATTGCAGCGTCCCCTCGACCGCTGCCGAGCGGTCCCGGGTCAAGTTGGTAAACCAATGGCTGCCCAATGGTCAAGTTTGCCAACCAATAACCTAAAATAAGGAGTAAGAAAAATGCAGAAAGCAATCATCGGCAAAAAGGTCGGCATGACCCAGATCTTCGATGAGAACGGCCACGTAATTCCTGTTACCGTTATTGAAGCAGGACCCTGCGTCGTCGCTCAGAAGAAGACCATTGAAAACGATGGCTATGTTTCCGTGCAGCTTGCTTACGGCGATGTCGCTGAAAAGAAGCTGTCCAAGCCGGAACTCGGTCATCTCAAGAAGGCAGGCATCTCTGCCAAGAAGCATCTCAAAGAATTCAAGCTCAACAATGCTGCTGAACTCGAAGTCGGTGCTGAGATCAAGGCTGACACGTTCGCTTCCGGCGATCATGTCGATGTGACCGGCATCAGCAAGGGCCACGGCTACCAGGGCGTTATCAAGAGATGGAACGCACAGAGAACCCCGACTTCCCACGGCGGCGGCCCTGTCCACCGTCATGCAGGTTCCATGGGCTCCTCCTCTGATCCTTCCCGTATCTTCAAGGGCAAGATCGGCGCAGGTCACATGGGCGTTGAGCAGGTTACTGTGCAGAACCTCGATGTCGTGAAGGTCGATCCCGATCTGAACATGATCGTTGTTCGCGGCGCAATCCCCGGCCCCAAGGGCGGCATCGTCTATATCAAGAGCACCGTCAAGACCATTAAGGTTCATACCGGCGCTACCGCGGTCAGCAAGAACCCGCAGAAGGCTTCCGGCCGTAACCCGCAGAAGGCTTCCGCGAGAAACGTGTAAAAGAAAGGAGAGTTAACTTATGAAGACTAACGTTTATGATATGAACGGCAAACAGGTCGGCGAAGTTGAACTTTCCGAAGCTGTTTTCGGTATCGAGCCCAACGAATCCGTCGTCCATGACGTTGTTAAGAACCATCTGGCCAACTGCCGTCAGGGCACACAGTCCGCTCTGACCCGTGCAGAGGTCTCCGGCGGCGGCAAGAAGCCGTGGCGCCAGAAGGGTACCGGCCATGCCCGTCAGGGCAGCACCCGCGCTCCGCAGTGGACGCACGGCGGCATCGTGTTCGCACCGAAGCCCCGTGACTACAGCTACACGCTGAACAAGAAAGTTCGCCGTCTGGCTCTGAAGTCCGTTCTGAGTGCAAAGGCACAGTCCGAAAGCATCGTCGTAATCGACGAGATCAAGATGGACGAAATCAAGACCAAGAAGTTCGCCGGTTTCCTGAGCGCGGTCAACGCTGACTGCAAGGCTCTGGTTGTTACCGCAGACGTCAACGAAAACGTTGTCCTGTCTGCCCGCAACATCCCCGGTGTTCAGACCACTTTTGCAAACCTTGTCAATGTTTACGACATTCTGAATGCGAAGAAGCTCGTTCTCGACAAGGCTGCGCTGGCAAAGATTGAGGAGGTGTTCGCATGAAGACTGCATACGATATCATCATCCGTCCGGTCATCACCGAACAGTCCATGGAAGCAACTGATTTGAAGAAGTACGTTTTCATCGTTGCAAACGATGCAAACAAGACCGAAATCAAGAAGGCTGTTTCCGAGATCTTTGGCGTAAAGGTCGAAAAGGTCACCACCATCCGCATGAACGGCAAGCTGCGCCGTCAGGGCAGCTATCCTCAGGGTCGCAGCGCCTCCTTCAAGAAGGCCGTTGTGAAGCTGACTGCCGATTCCAAGACCATCGAATTCTTCGAGGGTATGGTCTAATCCATCTCAATTAAAGGAGTGTAACGCAAAATGGCGATTAAAACTTATAAGCCTTATACCCCCGCTCGCCGCGGCATGACTGTGTCCGCGTTCGAGGGCGTAGATAAGAAGGCAAAGCCCGAGCGTAGCCTGGTTGAGACCCTGAAGAAGCATTCCGGTCGCAACAGCTACGGCAGAATCACCGTCCGTCATCGCGGCGGCGGCAATAAGAGAAAGTATCGTATCATCGACTTCAGACGCGACAAGCTGGATATGCCGGCAGTCGTTGAGCGCATCGAATACGATCCTAACCGCAGCGCATTCATCGCTTTGGTTAAGTACGAAGACGGCGAGCTCCGCTATATTCTGGCTCCGGTCGGTCTGAACGTTGGTGACACCGTTCTTTCCTCCGCAGCAGCCGACATTAAGCCGGGCAACTGCCTTCCCATTGCCAACATCCCCGTTGGTACCGTCATCCACAACGTAGAGCTGCAGCCCGGCTACGGCGCACAGCTCGTCCGTTCCGCAGGCGTTGCAGCACAGCTGCTCGCTAAGGAAGAAAAGTATGCTCAGGTCCGTCTGCCCTCCGGTGAAGTTCGCTACGTTCGTCTGAACTGCACCGCTTGCATCGGTCAGGTTGGCAACATCGATCACAGCAACATCCACATCGGCAAGGCCGGCCGTACCCGTCACATGGGTATCCGCCCGACCGTCCGTGGTTCCGTTATGAACCCCAATGACCATCCGCATGGCGGCGGCGAAGGCCGTGCTCCGGTTGGTCGTCCCGGTCCCGTCACTCCGTGGGGCAAGCCGGCTATGGGTTATAAGACTCGCAAGACGAAGAACCGCACCGATAAGTTCATCATCAAGCGCAGAAACAGTAAGTAAGGAGGAAATGAATAATGAGCAGAAGCATTAAGAAAGGCCCGTTTGTTGCTCCTGAGCTGTATAAGCGCGTTGAAGAGCTCAACAAAACCGGTGAAAAGAAAGTGCTGAAGACCTGGTCCAGATCTTCCACGATTTTCCCCTCCTTCGTCGGTCACACGATCGCTGTCCATGACGGCCGTAAGCACGTTCCCGTCTATGTGACAGAAGACATGGTTGGTCATAAGCTGGGTGAGTTCGTTCCCACCAGAACGTTCCGTGGTCACTCCGGCTCGAAGACCTCCAACGCTAAGTAAGGAGGAGAAGACATGGAAGCAAAAGCTTATCTGAAATACCTGCGTATTTCTCCGCGCAAGGTTAAAATCCTGTGCGATCTGATCCGTGGCAAGGATGCCAAAACTGCTTGCGCCTATATCATGCAGACCCCGAAGGCAGCTTCCGAGCCCGTGCTCAAGCTCCTCAAGAGTGCGATGGCAAACGCCGAGAACAATCACGGCATGGACGTTGACAAGCTCTACGTTTCTACCGCGACTGCTGATCCCGGCCCCACTCTCAAGCGCGGTATGCCGAGAGCGAAAGGCAGATACAATCGCATTCTCAAGAGAACGACTCACCTCACCATCGGTGTGAGCGAGAAGGCTTAAGGAGGTTACTATGGGACAGAAAGTTAATCCTCATGGTTTGCGCGTTGGCGTAATCAAGGACTGGGATTCCCGTTGGTATGCCCGCAACGACAAGGTCGGCGATCTGGTCGTTGAGGACTACAACATCCGTAAGGATCTCAAGAAGAGACTCTATTCCGCCGGCATTGCCAAGATCGAAATCGAACGCAGCAACGCCCGCGTCAAGATCAATCTGCACTGCTCCCGTCCCGGTGTCGTCATCGGCAAGGGCGGTCAGGAGATCGAAAAGCTCCGTCTGGAGCTTGAGCAGAAGATCGGCAAGTCCGTCGCTCTGAACATCATTGAAATCCGCAACCCGGATCTCAATGCTCAGCTCGTCGCAGAGAACATTGCTGCACAGCTCGAAAGACGTATTTCCTTCCGCCGTGCAATGAAGCAGGCGATGCAGAGAGCTACCCGTCTGGGTGCGAAGGGCATCAAGTGCTCCTGCGGCGGCCGTCTCGGCGGTGCAGAAATTGCCCGCAGCGAGTCCTACCACGAAGGCACTATCCCCCTGCAGACCCTTCGTGCGGACATCGAGTACGGCTTTGCAGAAGCCAATACCACTTATGGCAAAATCGGCTGCAAGGTGTGGATCTATAAGGGCGAAGTCCTGAATTCCACCCTCCGTCAGTCCGCTCCGGAAGCCCCGCGCCGTGACCGCCGCAACGATCGTCGCCGTGACGACCGCCGTGGCAATGGCGAGCGCCGTGGTGACCGCAGACCGTACGGCGGCGAGCGTCGCCGTGACGATCGCAGGGAAGGAGGCAACCGCTAATGTTAATGCCTAAAAGAACAAAGTTCCGTCGAGTACAGCGCGGCCGTATGAAGGGCGCAGCTTCTCGCGGCAATAAGGTATCCTACGGCGAATTCGGCATTCAGGCCGTTGAGCCCGGCTGGATCACCGGCAACCAGATCGAAGCGGCTCGTATCGCAATGACCCGTTACACCAAGCGTAGCGGTCAGGTCTGGATCAAAATCTTCCCCGACAAGCCTGTTTCGAAGAAGGCTCTCGGCGTCCGTATGGGCTCCGGTAAGGGCGCTCCCGAATACTGGGTTGCGGTTGTAAAGGCACAGAAGGTCATGTTCGAGATCGGCGGCGTTTCCGAAGAGGACGCACGCGAGGCGCTCCGCCTTGCACAGCATAAGCTGCCCATTAAGACCAAGATCATCGCCCGTGAAGATGCAGTATCTGAGAATGGTGGTGAATAATGATGAAGGCAAAAGAACTCAGAGCCATGTCCGTGGCTGACCTGGAAGCAAAGGCTGCCGAGCTGAAGAAGGATCTTTTCTTCCTGCGTATGCAGCACGCAACGAACCAGCTCGATAACCCGATCAAAATCGCTGCTGTCAAGAAAGACATTGCCCGCATCAAGACTATTATTCGTGAGAAAGAGACCGCAATCTGAGGAGGTAAGCGAAAATGAGTGAAACTACCAGAGCTTTCCGCAAAACCAGAGTTGGCCGGGTCGTCTCCGATAAGATGGACAAGACCATCGTGGTTGCTGTGGAAGACAGCGTGCAGCACAAGCTGTATAAGAAAATTGTTAAGAGAACCTACAAGCTGAAGGCACACGACGAAAACAACGAGTGTGGCGTCGGCGATACCGTTAAGGTGATGGAGTGCCGCCCCCTGTCCAAGGACAAGAGATGGCGCCTCGTTGAAATCATCAAGAAGGCTGAATAAGGAGGTCGACAACTAAATGATCCAACAGGAAACTTATCTGAAGGTTGCCGACAATACCGGCGCTAAGGAGATCAAGTGCATCCGTGTTCTTGGCGGCTCCAAGCGTAAGTTCGGCAACATCGGCGACGTCATCGTCGCTTCCGTCCGTAAGGCAGCTCCCGGCGGCACCGTGAAGAAGGGCGAAGTTGTTCGCGCTGTTATCGTCCGTACCGCAAAGGGCGTCCGCCGCGCCGACGGCACCTATGTTCGTTTCGACGAGAATGCTGCTGTCCTGATTAAAGAGGACAAGAATCCTCGCGGCACCCGTATTTTTGGGCCGGTCGCAAGAGAGCTTCGTGACAAAGAATACATGAAGATTCTCTCTCTGGCTCCGGAAGTCATTTAATAGGGGGACCTGAGAATGAACATTAAGAAAAACGATACCGTTATTGTCTTGTCCGGCAAGTCCAAGGGCAAGAAGGGCAAGGTCATTACCGCCATGCCCAGAGAAGGCAAAGTGATTGTGGAAGGCGTGAACATTGCTACCTGCCATGTCAAGGCTCGCAAGCAGAACGACGTTTCCGGCATCATCAAGCGTGAGATCCCCATTCGTGTGGACAAGGTTCAGCTCTACTGCTCCAACTGCAAGAAGGGCGTTCGCGTCGGCTTCAATGTGAATGGCGACAAGAAGACCCGTGTCTGCAAGAAGTGCGGTAAGGAAATCTAAGGAGGAGGAACGAAACAATGGCTAGACTGCAAGTAAAGTACAATGAAGAAATCGCTCCTGCTCTGATGAAGAAGTTCCAGTACAAGAGCGTTATGCAGATCCCCCAGATCGCAAAGGTCATTGTGAACGTCGGCTGCGGCGAGAGCAAGAACAATGCGAAGGAAATTGAAGCGATCTGCAAGGACATCGCTGCTATCACCGGTCAGAAGCCCGTTACCACCAAGGCTCGTAAGTCCGTCGCGAACTTCAAGGTTCGTGAAGGCGAAACCGTCGGCGTCAAGGTCACCCTTCGCGGTGCCAAGATGTGGGAATTCATCGACCGCCTGTTTAACGTGGCGCTGCCCCGTGTCCGCGACTTCCGCGGCATCAACCCGAACGCCTTTGACGGCCGCGGCAACTATGCCCTCGGTCTCAAGGAACAGCTCATCTTCCCGGAAATCGAGTACGATAAGGTCGATAAGATCCGCGGCATGGATATCTGCATCTGCACCACCGCGAATACCGACGAAGAAGCCAAGGAACTGCTGACCATGGTCGGCGCACCGTTCCACGCTTAATTTGGGAGGAAGAACGAAATGGCAAGAAAAGCTATGATCCTGAAGCAGCAGGCTGGAAATAAGTTCTCCACCCGCCGCTACAATCGCTGCAAGATCTGCGGCAGACCCCATGCTTACCTGCGTGACTACGGCGTATGCCGTATCTGCTTCCGTGAGCTCGCTTACAAGGGCGAGATTCCCGGCGTTAAGAAGGCAAGCTGGTAATCAAATGACAGCTCGATGGGCGGCACAGCCGCCCGGAACGAGCAAAACCACACACGCTTGTGTGATCCAAATGTAAAACAGGCATCAGAAGTCAGAAGAAAATGGAATCGTTCATCGATTTACATTCTTCTGATACTCTGGCGTCTTAACGGGTACAGCCCGTAACTTCTAAAGGAGGTAACATCACATGCAAATCACCGATCCCGTAGCAGATATGCTTACCAGAATTCGTAATGCAAACTCTGCAAAGCACGACACCGTTGATGTCCCCGCTTCCAACCTGAAGAAGGACATCGCAAAGATCCTGCTCGACGAAGGCTACATTAAGTCTTACACCGTCGAAGAGGACGGCAAACAGGGCATGATCCACATCACCCTGAAGTATCTCGGCAATAAGGAAAAGGTCATTTCCGGTCTTCGCCGTGTCTCTAAGCCCGGCCTGCGTGTTTACGCCGGTGCCGAAGAGCTGCCGAAGGTTCTCCGTGGCCTGGGTATTGCCATCATTTCCACTTCCAAGGGCGTCATGACCGACAAGGCTGCTCGCGCAGCGCATGTTGGCGGCGAAGTCCTTGCGTTCGTCTGGTAAGGAGGTAACACAATGTCCAGAATCGGCAAAATGCCTATCACTGTACCGGCCGGCGTCGAAGTGACTATCGCTGACGGCAACGTCGTTACCGTCAAGGGCCCCAAGGGTACACTCTCCAGCACATTCCATCATGAAATGATCATTAAGCAGGAAGGCGCGGTTATTACCGTTTCCCGCCCGAATGATGAGCACGAAAACAAGAGCCTCCACGGCCTGACCCGTACGCTGCTGAACAACATGATTGTCGGCGTAGACAAGGGCTTTACCAAGGAACTCGAAGTCAACGGTGTTGGCTATCGTGCACAGAAGCAGGACAAGCAGCTCATCCTGAACGTCGGTTATTCTCATCCTGTCACCATGGACGAGATCGACGGCATCACGATTGAAGTGCCTGCTCCCAACAAGATCGTTATCAGCGGCATCGACAAGCAGAAGGTCGGTCAGTTCGCTGCAAACGTCAGAGGCAAAAGACCTCCCGAACCCTACAAGGGCAAGGGCATCAAGTATACCACCGAAGTCCTCCGTCTTAAAGAGGGCAAGGCCGGCGGTAAGAAGTAATAGGAGGTGTGCGTAAATGATTAAAAAGACCGATAAGAAAGCAATGCGCCTGAAGCGCCATGTTCGCGTTCGCGGTAAGATCTCCGGCACACCGTGCAGACCCCGCCTGAATGTTTTCAGAAGCAACGCCAACATCTATGCTCAGATCATTGATGATGTTAACGGAGTCACTCTGGTTTCCGCTTCTACTGTGGAGAAAGAGTTCGAAGGTGCAACCGGCAACTGCGAAGCTGCAAAGAAGGTTGGACAAATGCTCGCCGAGCGTGCAAAGGCCAAGCAGATCGAAGAAGTCGTATTCGACCGTGGCGGTTATGTCTATCACGGCCGTGTCGCTGCTCTGGCTGACGGCGCCCGCGAAGGCGGACTCAAATTCTAAGAGGAGGAACAGAAAATGGCTTATAACAGAGCACCTGAAAAGGACAATGCTCCCGAAATGATTGAACGCGTCGTATACCTGAACCGTGTCAGCAAGACCGTTAAGGGCGGCCGCGTTATGAAGTTCTCCGCACTGGTTGTTGTCGGTGACGGCAACGGCACCGTTGGCTACGGCCTCGGCAAGGCTGCGGAAGTTTCTGAAGCCATCCTCAAGGGCATCGCAAATGCGAAGAAGAACCTGCACAAGGTCACCCTCTCCGGCACCACGATTCCTCATGAGGTTATCGGCGTCTACGGTGCAGGCTCCGTCCTGATGAAGCCGGCATCCGTCGGTACCGGCGTTATCGCCGGCGGCGCTGTCCGTGCAGTCATGGAGGCTGTCGGCATCACCAATATTCGTACCAAGTGCTTGCGCTCCAACAACCCGCAGAATGTTGTGAAGGCAACGATGCAGGGTCTGCTGAGCCTGCGTGGACCGGAAGAGGTCGCTCGCATCCGCGGCAAGAGCGTTGAAGAAATCGTTGGTTAAGGAGGATACGAACATGGCACAGTTAAAGATTAAGCTCGTAAAGAGCATCAACGGTCGTATCCAGAAGCACATTGCCACCGCTGAATCCCTGGGTCTTCGCAGAATCGGCCAGGAAACCATTCAGCCCGACAATGAGCAGACCCGCGGCAAGATCGCCAAGATCGGCTATCTGCTTGAGGTCACCGAAGTAGAATAAGGAGGAGACAAGAATGGAATTACATGAACTTGCTCCCGTTCTGGGTTCTACCCAGGTTGCGAAACGTAAGGGTCGCGGCTGCGGTACCGGCAACGGTAAGACCGCAGGTCGTGGTCATAAGGGCCAGAAAGCCCGCTCCGGCGGCAAGGTCCGTGTCGGCTTCGAAGGTGGCCAGATGCCTCTGGCTCGCCGTATCCCGAAGCGCGGCTTTAACAACATCTTTGCAAAGCCCCTCACTGCAGTAAACATCGGCGCTCTTGAAGTTTTTGAAGACGGCGCGGTCGTTGATGCGGCGGCTCTGGAAGAAAAGGGCATTATCCGTGACTGCAAGTATGGTCTGAAGGTTCTGTCCAATGGCACTCTGACGAAGAAGCTGACTGTCAAGGCAGCAGCATTCTCTGGCTCTGCCAAAGCAAAAATCGAGGAGGCAGGCGGAAAGGCAGAGGTGGTGTAAGTGCTTACTACACTCCGCAACGCATGGAAAATTGCAGATCTTCGCAAGAAGATGCTCTTTACCCTGCTGATCATTCTGCTTTACCGTATCGGTAATGTCATCCCTGTCCCGTTCGTAAATGTTGAGAACATGTCTACCATGTTCGACCAGCAGTTGAGCCAGACCATTTTCGGCCTGTTCAACATGATGTCCGGCAACGCATTCTCCATGGCGACGATTTTCGCCCTGAGCATCCAGCCGTATATCAACGCATCCATTATCATCCAGCTCCTCACCATCGCAATTCCTGCTCTGGAACGTCTGAGCAAGGAAGGCGGCGAAGAGGGCAAGAAGAAGATCGACAAGATCACCCGCTATACTACGGTTGGCCTTGGTTTGCTGATGGGCTTTGCCTACTATATCATGCTCACCAACTACAATGCGCAGTATGCTGCACAGGGCATGCCCCTGCTGACCCAGTCCGGTTTCCTTCCGGCAGTTATCATCATCCTCACCTTCACCGCCGGCGCTGCGCTGGTTATGTGGTTGGGCGATCAGATCACTGAATACGGTATCGGCAACGGCATCTCCATGATCCTGTTTGCAAACATTATCGCTCGTATCCCCGGCGGCATCATCGTTCCGATCTGGGACGATCTGCTGTGGAGCAAGTGGTATTGGGCACTGGCACTTGTTGTCGGTATGCTGGCAATCATCGTCTTCATCATTTATGTTTCTCAGGCAGAGCGCCGCATCCCGGTGCAGTACGCCAAGAGAGTTGTTGGCCGTAAGGTCTACGGTGGTCAGAATACCCACCTGCCGATCAAGGTCAATATGTCCGGCGTTATGCCGATCATCTTCGCGCAATCCATTGCCAGTCTGCCTGCAACCCTTTGTACCTTCCTCAACTGGACTGACTCCTGGGTATACACTCACATGTTTGAGAGTACCACTTGGGTTTACGCGATCTTCTATCTGCTCCTGATTGTCGGATTCAGCTATTTCTATGCGACAATCCAGTATAACCCCGTCGAGGTTGCAAACAACCTGAAGAACAACGGCGGCTTCATCCCCGGCTTCCGTCCGGGACGTCCGACTTCGGATTTCATCCGCAAGGTAATCAACAAGGTAACGCTGTTCGGCGCAATCTACCTTGGCATTATCGCGGTGCTTCCGATTGTTCTCGGCGCTGTGATGACCGATACCCGGTTCTCCTTCGGCGGCACATCTGTGATCATCGTTGTTTCCGTTGCACTCGAAACCGTTGCTGCAATCGAAGCACAGATGATGATGCGCAACTACTCCGGTTTCCTTGAGAAGTAATCGGAGGCGGATTGCATGAAACTGATTCTTCTGGGAGCTCCCGGTGCAGGTAAGGGAACACAGGCTGAGATTATTGCAGCGAAGCTGAACATCCCTACCATTTCTACCGGAAATATTCTTCGCGAAGCGATCAAAAACGGTACGGAAACCGGTTTGAAAGCCAAAAGTTTCATGGACAAGGGTATGCTTGTTCCCGACGATGTCATCATTGACATCGTTCGGGAACGGCTCGCCGAGAAAGACTGTGCAAACGGTTATATCCTCGACGGTGTGCCGCGCACGATTGTGCAGGCACAGGCACTGCTTGACCAGGGCGTTGAAATCGACCGTGTCGTATCTATCGAAATTGACGACGAAGTGATTGAAAAGCGCATGACAGGACGCCGTGTATGCGGCAGCTGCGGTGCAAGCTATCACATCGTTGCAAACCCGCCCAAAACGGAGGGCATCTGCAATGCGTGCGGCGGTGAGCTGATGATCCGTAAGGATGATAAGCCGGAAACGGTTCGTCATCGTCTTGAGGTTTATCACGCGGAAACCGAAGCACTCAAGGGCTTCTATGAAAAACTCGGAAAGCTGCGGCTTGTCGAGGGCAATCAGCCCATCGAGGATGCAACTCGTGATATTCTGGCGGCGTTAGGTGTATAAAAATGATCCCGATTAAAAATGAACGTGAAATCTCCGTGATGCGCCGCGCCTGTAAGATTACCGCGGCAGCCCGTGCTCTGGCAGGGGAGATGGTAAGGCCCGGCGTAACAACCAAGGAGATTGACAAAGCGGTCCACGATTTTATCGTGTCACAAGGTGCAACACCTTCCTTCCTCAACTATTCCGGTTATCCTGCAAGCGCCTGTATCTCCGTGAACAATACCGTCATTCACGGCATACCGGACAGCAGAGTACTGAAAGAGGGCGACATCGTCTCTGTTGACGTTGGAGCCAAGTGGGGAGGATTTCACGGGGACTGCGCCGCAACCTTTGCCTGCGGAGAGATTTCTCCCGAGGCAAAAAAGCTCATTGAAGTCACGAGGCAGAGTTTTTTCGAGGGCATGAAATTTGCACGCCAGGGTTACCGTATTTCCGACATCGGTCATGCAGTGCAGACCTATGTCGAAGCCAACGGATTCTCAGTTGTTCGATCCTTCATCGGTCACGGTGTCGGCGAGCATCTGCATGAGGAGCCGGAGGTTCCCAACTACGGCAAGCCCGGAAGGGGTCCGAGACTGATCCGCGGAATGACGATTGCCGTTGAGCCGATGGTCAATGCCGGAACGTTTGACGTGAAGGTTTTGAAAGACGGCTGGACGACGGTTACCGCAGACGGAAAGCTCTCGGCTCACTACGAAAATACTGTTCTCATCACAGACGGCGAGCCGGAAATTCTCACCGTCACCGAGGGACTTTGATATGGAAATTTCCAAATCAGACCTTGTGCTTTCCATTGCCGGTCACGATAAAGGAATGCTGTTCTATGTAATCAGCACCGACGGTGTGTACGTTAACCTGGTGAACGGCAAAGAAAGAACACTCGAAAAGCCAAAGCGTAAAAAGCTGAAGCACGTCCGCAAACTCCCTCGGCCAGATTCGTTGCTTACCGAGAAAATCCGTTCCGGTAAGCCACTACTCAACAGCGAATTACGAAGGGAACTGGCGACCATCCGCCAGGAAATCAACGTTTCAACCAAGGAGGGGTCATAAACTTGGCAAAAGACGACGTAATCGAACTTGAGGGCATCGTAACCGATGCATTGCCAAACGCCATGTTCAAAGTAAAAATCGGCGGCGAGCATGTGATTTTGGCACACATTTCCGGCAAGCTCAGAATGAACTATATCAAGATCTTGCCCGGTGACAAGGTAACTGTTCAGATGTCTCCGTATGATTTGACGCAGGGTCGAATCACATGGAGAAGCAAGTAATTTAGAGACATTGTTCTCATATGGAGGTTAAACAGTATGAAGGTTAGACCGTCCGTGAAGCCCATGTGCGAAAAATGTAAGATTATCAAGCGCAAGGGTCGCGTCATGGTAATTTGCGAAAATCCCAAGCATAAGCAGAGACAAGGTTAATAGGAGGTGCTTGAAGTAAATGGCACGTATTGCTGGTATTGACCTGCCCCGCGAGAAGAGAATTGAGATCGGACTCACTTATATCTTCGGCATCGGCAGAAAGAGCGCGAAGGACATCCTTGAGATGGCCGGCGTGAACCCCGACATCCGCGTCAAGGACCTGACGGAAGATCAGGAAGCTGCGCTGCGTGATGTCATCGATAAGAACTACACCATTGAAGGCGACCTCCGCCGTGAAGTCGCTCTGAATATTAAGCGTTTGACCGAAATCGGCTGCTATCGCGGCCTGCGTCATCGCCGTGGCCTGCCCGTTCGCGGTCAGCGCACCAAGACCAATGCTCGTACCCGTAAGGGTCCGAAGAAGACCATCGCTAATAAGAAGAAGTAAGGAGGGATATGTAAATGGCAAAGGCAAATGCTAAAAAAGTAATTAAGCGCCGTCGCGAGCGCAAGAATATTGAAAAGGGCGCCGTTCATATCCGTGCTTCCTTCAATAACACAATGGTCACCGTAACCGACCTGCAGGGTAATGCTCTTTCTTGGGCATCCTCCGGCGGCCTCGGTTTCCGCGGTTCCCGTAAATCCACTCCGTATGCTGCACAGATGTGTGCTGAGACTGCTGCAAAGGCTGCCATTGACAGCTGCGGTCTGAAGACCGTTGAAGTTTATGTCAAGGGTCCCGGCCAAGGCCGTGAAGCAGCCATCCGCGCTCTGCAGTCCGCAGGTCTGGAAGTCGTCTCCATTAAGGATGTCACCCCCATTGCTCACAATGGCTGCCGTCCCCCCAAGAGACGTCGTGTCTAATTCGTTAAGGAGGAAAATTTAGAATGGCGAAAAATACTCAGCCCGTTCTCAAGCGTTGCCGTACACTCGGCGTTTCTCCTGCCGTTATGGGTTATTCCAAGACTTCCAACAAGAACCCCGGCGGTCAGAGAAGAGCAAAGAAGTCCGAGTATGCTATGCAGCTCACTGAGAAGCAGAAGGTTAAATTTGTTTACGGTATTCTGGAAAAGCAGTTCCGTATGTATTACGAAAAGGCAGCTCGTGCAGAGGGCAATACCGGTGAGGTTCTGCTCAGCCTGATCGAGCGCCGTCTGGATAACGTTGTTTATCGCCTCGGTTTTGCAGCGACCCGCCGTGAGGCTCGTCAGTTGGTGAACCATGGCCATTATACCGTTAACGGCAAGCGCGTCAACATTCCGTCCTACATGGTCAGAGTTGGCGACGTGATCGCTGTCAGCGAAAAGAGCTGCTCCAACAATCGTTTTAAGAAGCTGAAGGAAGACGATGCATTCGTCGCTGCACCCAAGTGGCTTGACCGCGACAAGAACACCCTGAGCGGTAAGGTTCTTGCTCTGCCGGCTAGAGACGATATTGACTTCGAGATTGCAGAACACCTCATCGTCGAGTTGTACTCCAAGTAATGCTTCACCCTCGTTTATTGGTAAGCTGATTTACACCGCAGAACAAATGTTTTGCAAATTAATAAGGAGGGTATCTGTTATATGGTAGAAATTGATAAGCCGCGCATTGAGTGTATTGACTCTCCCGAAGATCCGTCCCATGGCGTATTTATCGTAGAACCTCTGGAAAGAGGCTATGGTATGACCTTGGGCAACTCCCTGAGAAGGATTCTCCTGTCCTCGCTGCCCGGAACGGCTGCGACCTCTATCAAGATCGCAGGCGTCCAGCACGAGTTTTCTACGATCCCCGGCATCAAGGAAGACGTTACCGAGATCGTTCTGAACATCAAGAGAATCATTTCTAAAATGAACTGCGACGGTGTGAAGACCGTTTATATTGACGCAGCCGGTGAGTGCGAAGTGACTGCCGGTGACATCAAGACCGATGATGAGGTGGAGATCATCAATAAAGATCTTCATATCTGCTCTCTCGGTCCGGATGCAACGCTCAATATGGAAATCACCATGAGCCGCGGTCGTGGCTATGTGCCAGCCGAACGCAATAAAACGCCGCAGACACCGATCGGAGTAATCCCGGTTGATTCCCTTTATTCGCCCGTTTATAAGGTCAACTTCACGGTGGAAAACACCCGTGTGGGTAATATGACCGATTTCGATAAGCTGACGCTTGAGGTTTGGACTGACTCCACCACCACAGCGAAGGATGCTGTTTCCATCGCTGCAAAGATCCTCACCGAGCATCTGACGCTGTTCACCGACCTGTCCGAAACGGCAGCCGGTCAGAACATTGTCGTTGCAAAGAGTGAGACGACGGAGCTGCCTGCACTGAAGCTCACAATCGAAGAACTGGATTTGTCCGTCCGCAGCTTTAACTGCCTGAAGCGTGCCAACATCAATACCGTCCGCGATCTGATCTCCAGAACGCCGGAGGAAATGATGAAGGTTCGCAACATGGGCAAGAAGTCTCTGGATGAAGTCCAGAACAAGCTGACGATGATGGGATTGTCCCTCGCCACGGAAGAGTCCGGCAATAATTAAAACAACCCGTTTTACCTTTTAAGAAGGAGGATATACGAATGTTTGGAACCCGTAAGCTCGGCAGAACGAGCGATCAGCGCAAGGCGATGCTCCGCCAGCTGACCACCGACCTGTTTGAGAACGGCAAGCTCGAAACGACTTTCTGCAGAGCAAAGGAACTGCAGCCTGTTGCAGAGAAGATGATCACCCTCGGCAAGAAGGGCGACCTTGCTGCATATCGCAGAGCTCTTGCTTTCATCACCAAGGAAGACGTTGCTCACAAGCTGTTCAAGGAAGTGGCTCCGAAGTATGCTGACCGTAACGGCGGCTATACCAGAGTTACCCGTATCGGCGTCCGTCGCGGCGATGCAGCAGAGATGGCAGTCATCGAGCTGGTGTAATCAATTCTTAAAAGCCCCGAAGTGCGAAAGCACCTCGGGGCTTTTTGCGCCTGTGTAATACTAGTTCTTAATAA
>SAMEA3663296__coassemble_211_pt1 | contig 30258 bp, 25 predicted proteins | sample SAMEA3663296__metabat2_high_PE_018 | metagenome-assembled genome bin SAMEA3663296 (sample SAMEA3663296) | pig gut metagenome | biome: pig gut; feature: pig-associated habitat; material: faeces | place: China | collected 2013
GAATTTCGGCGGCTCAAAATCCAGGTAAAGACGCACGTCCTTTTTCCACAGAATGCTGCGGATCATCAGATAGGAAAGGAACTCCTTGTCCTCTCCAGCGGCAATTTGCCCCAGCAGTTCCAGCCGCGGCCCCACCAGAATGACCGTTTTGGATTTTGTGATTTTATCCAGAAGCTTCGCTTCCCCCAGCTGATTCGCAAACAGCATTCCGTCGTCCCGAATCTCGCTGCTTTCGGTAAAACTGATAAAGGTATAGCCCACGCCAAATTGCGTTTTCAGAAGTGATTGCAGCTCCTTCGGGTAGGCAATCGGTGCCGCCAGCAGCACAAGCACCTGCTCCGGATGCTGCTGCTCCCGTTCCAGCTTCGCAACGCGCCGCACCACCTCTGCAACGATTAACTCTATTAACTTGTGTAAAAGCTCTGTGTTCATATCGACCTCTACACAATGCTCCTTCGGGGGCAACGCCCCGTCAGAACCGTATCGTCATTATCGGATGACTTCCATCATCGTGCTGCCTGCCATGGCAGCCGCGTTTGCTTCATCGGTATCTATATGGACTTCCATATCATGACCGTTTCCTGCGCGGACAATCACATTTTCAAACACGACCGCCCGCTCGCCCTCGCTGCGAAGAGAAACGCTCTGTCCGTCCTTCAGGCCGAACATCGCCGCCTGCGCCGCAGAAAGATGAAGATGCCGCGCAGCAACGATCACACCTTCGGAAATGTCCGCTTCTCCGGTCGGCCCGATCAGCTTGCAGCCCGGAGTGCCGGAGGTCTTTCCCGACATCCGAACCGGCGGACGGATACCCAGCGCAAAGGAGTCGGTAAAAGCAATTTCTACCTGTGTTGCCTTGCGCTCCGGACCGAGCACCCGCACTTTTTGAAGCTGCCCCTTCGGGCCGACAACCGTCAGTTGTTCCTTGCAGGCAAACTGTCCCGGCTGAGAAAGATCACGGAATTTTTGCAGTTGATAGCCCTTGCCGAACAGCTTTTCCACATCCGCCCTGCACAAATGAATGTGCCGCGCAGAAGATGCCACCGGAACAAAAATTCTGCCGGTCTTGCGGAACAGAGCTTCCGATACGGCAAGCTGAACACTTCTTTGCACCGCGCCTTTATCCATGATCCGTCACCTTCTTCATCACAATTCCTTCATAATAAGTTTTTGCAAGAATCGTTTTTACATCCTCCATGGTCGGACGGACGATGTTGGTTTTTGTTGCCGTGTCCTTGAGCGCATTTCGCGCAAGCGTATCAATATCTTCCATTTTGAACTTTGTTTCGCACAGCGGAGGGATGCCGACATCCGCGCACAGCTTTCTTACCGCTTCAATTGCCTTCTTGGAAGCTTCGTCCACGGAAAGGTCGTCCACTTTTTCACCCATGGCCTGTGCAACGGAAGCAAGCCGTCCCATACAGTACGGACGGTTGAATTCCAACACACGAGGCAGCATAATTGCATTGGCAAGTCCATGGGGAATATTATAGTATCCGCCGAGCTGATGCGCTATGCCGTGAACCAAGCCGAGACCGGCATTGGAAAAAGCCAGTCCTGCCATATATTCCGCCCAGCACATATCCGTTCTGGCGACCATATCAGAGCCGTCCTTGTAGGCATTGCGGAGCGCCTTGCTGACCAGTCGGATCGCTTCAAGCGCAAGCGCGTCGGTATAGGGCGTGTGGATATTGCAGATGTATGCCTCAATCGCATGGGTCAGCGCGTCGATGCCTGTGGCAGCCGTCAGTGAAGGCGGCATTCCGATCATCAGCATCGGATCATTCAGCGCAAGATGTGCCAGACAGTTGGTGTCCACCATCAGCATCTTGGACTTCGATTCCTCATCTGTTACAACATACGCACGGGTACATTCCGAGCCGGTGCCTGCCGTGGTATTGACCGCAATGAGAGGCGCACCGTGCTTTTTGGATTTGTTGATGCCGTTGTAGTCTTCGATCTTTCCGCCGTTTGCCGAAAGAATACTGACCGCCTTCGCAACATCGATGGGAGAACCGCCGCCGATTGCAATCAACGCGCCGCAATCGTTCTTCGTATAGAAATCCAAAGCCTGATAAACAATTTTCGTTGTCGGATTCGGCTGGACTTCGTCAAAAATCAAATACTCGATTCCCGCGTCGTCCAAAACCGCCGTCACCTTTCCGGTCGTGCCGATCTTGACCAAGCCCTTGTCCGTGATGACCAGAACCTTTTTGGCACTCAGGCGGCGCAGAAAGTGCGGTATCATCGTGATACCGTCGCGGCCAATCAGGGTGTGTCGCGGCTGATAAAGCTCAATCATGCCTTCGTTAACCATTTGTTTAATCTCCGTTTTAAACGCTCATTTTCGCTCATTTTTTGAGCCATCTTTTATACTCTTATATATTCCCACAAAAATCGTTTTCTGTCAATAACGGGATTCCTCATTTGATGTTTTTTTGGCAATTCATACAGTTATTGTCCCAAATAATTGTACATATTGTTTAAAAGATAAAAAATGCCAAATACCAATTATAGTGGTACTTGGCATTTTTTCGCTCATTTTCGCTCATTTATTGGAAGTAATGTATGCATGATTCCATGTTGGGTGTAAAAGTCTGCAAATTTCTGCGGCATATTGACGGTACTGATCACGCGGCAGGTCTTTTCCGGAGGGAACATCGTTGCAAAAGCACGCCGGTCGAACTTCGCGCTGTCAAGCAGCATATAAAGTCTGCGTGTCATGCGAGAAAGCTGCGTATAAAGTGCTGTGCGGTTTTTATCCTGCACTGTGTAGCCGCGCTCAAGATCGACGCCCTCCACGGTAAGAAACACCTTATCAAAATAGTAGCCGCGCAGCGTATGGCTGATATCGCCGTCAAGCGTTTCGATATAGTTCTTTCCGGTATGAACATCACCGCCCAGTAGAGTGACGGAAATGTTCGGTGAGCCTGCCAATTCCAAAACCGCAGTGATCGAGGTAGTCACAACGGTCAGCCGTTCCACATCGCGGATCATCGCGGCAAACATATTGCATGTTTTGCCCGCACCGATAAAAATGGACTCGCCCGGGTTGACCTGCGCCGCAGCTTCCCTCGCAATGATCATTTTCTCATTGTCAATCTCATCTACAATCTCCGTTCCGTTCACATATCGGTTATGCTCGCTCTTTTTTTCCGGCAGCTTCAGTCCGCCATGCGTACGCTGCGCCAATCCTTTTTTCTGGATCTCATCAAAATCGCGGCGCACCGTCGCAACGGAGGCTCCCGTGAGCTCGCAGATTTCCGCCAGGGCAACCGCACCGTGTTCGTGCAGCAATTCCAGCACTTTCTTTTCTCTGTCCCAATATTTCATTTGTGATTCCTCCCGTCACTATCGCTCATTATCACTCATTTGAAGTATAGCACGGCTGAATTATGCTGTCAAGGGTGCTTACTGATTTTCTTCAAAAAGTGCATCGATCGTGCCAAAGGAGTAACCCAATTCCTCCCAGCGCGTCAAAAGCTCATCCAATATCGAAGCGTTGGTCTGTGAGGTGCTGTGCAAAAGTACAACAGCGCCGTTGTGGATGCGGGGTATCAGTTTCCCAAACGCCTCCTCCGAGGTTGGTTGATCGTCATTGAGCCAATCCACATATGCCAAACTCCAAAATACGGTTTTATATCCCAGCTCGTCAGCCATTTTCAAGTTTTCTTCGGAATAGATTCCCTGCGGCGGACGGTAGTATTTTTGCATCGGCTCTCCCGTCGTCTGCGTGTATAATTCCTCCAGTGATTCCAGCTCCTTGCGGAACTGCTCCCGATCCGAGATTTTTGACATATCCGGATGGTGGTAAGTATGGTTCCCGACAATGTGTCCTTCCTTTACCATACGCCGCACCAGCTCCGGATTTTGTTCAATATAATTCCCCACCAAGAAAAACGCCGCGTGCACATTATGCTTTTGCAAAACATCCAGAATTTTTTCCGTGCAGCCGTTTTCGTAGCCCGAATCAAAGGTCAAATATATTACTTTTTGCGAAGTATCTCCCAGATACGCCGCATGATATTCTTTCAGTTTTTCATTGCTGGTATTGCCGACAGACGGTTCGCCCTCTGTCGGAAAGCTCAATCCCCATGAGCCGGTCGGAAGCGCCGCTTCCTGCTTGATGCAGGCAAATGTAATCAGCGAGAATAACACCAGCAGGACCAACAGCATTGGCAGATTTCGACGCAAAAACAGTTTCATTCCCCTCACCTCGGTCAAGCATATGCACGTCCTGCGGCAAACATTATGAAATTCTCCGATTATTTCTGCTGCAGAATTTTCCCTCCGTTTTTGGATATGTGTCGCAATGTGTTTTTTCTCTTATTGACTTTCAAGAAGATTCAATTATAACTTCTAATTTTGGGTATTCGCAAAATGAAAATAGCGGCAGGGATTTTCCCCTGCTGCCCAGCGTGTCGAAAAACCTTTTTCGGCACGCTGATGGACTGCTGAGAAAGGCTCCAAAGACAAGCAACTCACACTCGTCGGCGTACACAGGTACGGTAGAGTGTGAGTTGCGCAGTAAGTCAAAATGCTTGCGAAGCAAGAATTTCTCGGCAGTTTCGTATTTGGGAAAACTCCGTTGTCCGAAAAGCCGAAATCAATACGCTGCACAAAAATGATATCTTTCATTTTGACGGTTTGGACCTTTATCGGCAGTCTGAGCGGCAGGGATTTTCCCCTGCCGCCGATAATGCGCTTTATTTCAATGTATATCTTTCTTCATGTATTTCAAATAAGCAATCATTATTCCGCCGATTGCTATGCCTGCGCCGATGGCAACGAAAGTGGTGTTGAGAGACCCATTTGTTATTATTTCAGCTCCCTCGCAATATCCAAACGGTGTTATGTACTTCAGAAACTCAGTGACACCCGCAATGTTAGCAATCAGGTTCAGAAAATACATCATTGCGGCAATGCCGAGTCCTACACCCGCGCTGCCTTTGCGAAGAAAAGCCGAAATGCCAAAGCAAAGCCCTGCCAGCTCGATCTGGAGCAGATAATAGGCAAGATGCAGCAGGCTGATTTCTTTCCATGGAATCGCCTCGCCGACAGCGGCTATGGAACCAACAGCAAGCGCATAAATCACGATATTCATCGCTGTAATCTGAATCAGCACGGCAATCAGCTTTTCCGTAATCACCCTTTTGCGGCTGACGGGATGCGTCAGAAGAAATTCTGCCGTTTTGTCTTTTTCCTCTTTGCTGAGAATACCGACTGCACAAAGAGATGCATAAAATGCACCGCCGAGTCCCAAAACATTGCCGCACTCCACAGCGTAAAACCCGATGAGCGTTCCAAAGTTCAAACGATCCATGCCGAACGCCGCGGTAAAAGAACCCATGGAGGCGAATATATCGTTGACACTGTCCATTTGTCCCTTCATTTCTGGAAACAGAAAAATACAGATTGCAAGCAAAAAGCCAATCGAAGCCGTCCATATCAAAAACGAAGCTTTGCCTTGTCTCAGTTCGTGCTTCACAAGCGTCATGCCGTCTCACCGTCCTTTTCATAATAGTGCAGGAATACTTCTTCCAGATCCGGCTCCGAAACCGTAAGGTCATTCACCTGTCCGGAGGATAGCGCGCAGAGCAAGCTGTTCATGTCGCCGCTGTAAAGAAAGCTGACCGAATCCCCTGAATCTCTTCTGTCCCGAATGCCGCTGAGTTGCTTCAAATCAACGGCACCATGAACAGTGACGCGTTTTGCGCTTGTTTTGGAGAGAACATCCACATTGTCGCACGCAATGATTCTACCGTCGCGGATAATCGCCGCACGGGAGCAGTTGCGCTGAATTTCCGAGAGAACATGACTGGATAGGAGAATCGTTGCGCCCTCCTTGTTTCTCTCCCGCAGAATGTCAAAAAATTCTTTTTGCATCAGCGGATCCAAGCCGCCGGTCGGCTCATCCAGCACCAACAGCTCCGGTCGATGCTGCAGGGCGCAGACAATGGCAACCTTCTTTCTGTTGCCGAAGGACAGCTCATCTACCTTTCGGGTTGTATCAAGCTGTAAACGCTCACAGAGCAATTTTGATTCAGCGGCGCAATCCCTTTTCCGCAAATCGGCGGACAGCTTCAATATCTCTTTCACTTTCATTCCCTGGTAAAATAAAGCCTCCGAGGGAAGGTAGCCGATATTCTGCAGGATAGCTTCCTTTTCTTTTGTGACATCTTTCCCAAATATCATTGCGCTGCCAGAGGTGGGGGCAATCAGCCCGAGCAGGGTTCTGATTGTCGTGGATTTTCCGGCGCCGTTCGGTCCGATGAAACCGAAAAACTCTCCCTGTTCTACCGTCAGGTCAAGGTCGATGATACCTCTTGCCTTTCCGTAGTATTTCGTCAGCTTTGTCGTTTGAATGATTTCCATACTCCCTCACTCTTTCCGAAGATAAATACTCTTCCAAAAATTCATCAGCTTTTTAAAGCCTTTTTCCATCTGTTCCATATCCACATTGCCCCGCTGAACCATTTCCCAAAGATAGCCCTCAGAGGCCAAATACATTTCACGGTACATCATCGGAATATCCAATCCTGGAATAAACTGTTCGGGATCCATATTCAGCCGCGTTTTATCCGCTTTCAGATGGAAATATTTGTGGTAGCTTTCCTGAACGGCGGCGGAAATATCTGCATCCTTTTCGTAAAAAGCCTTGATGGTAAAGCTCGCCATGTCGGGGTAGAGACGAATGATTTCCAGCTTTGCCTGCATCCCTTTTTCCATGCTTTCAAACAGATCTTTTTGCTCGTAGCAGCCGTACTTTGTCAGATATTCGATGGTCGTCTCTGCACATTTGTCCCACAGAAACATATACAGCTCTTTTTTATTGTGAAAATAATGAAAAAGCAAGGATTTGCTGATGCCCGCCGCATCCGCGATCTCACTCATAGGGCTGTTTTTATAGGAATTCTGCGAAAACACCCGATAGCCGGCGTTTATGATTGTCTGCTGCTTTTCTTCGGGCAAAGAAAAGAACCTTTCGTTCATAGCATAGCCTCCGTTAACCGATTCGGTCAATCCTATTGTAATTCCATTGACCGATTTTGAGAAGACCCTTTCAGAAATTTATCTGAATATAAGTCGGAAGCGAGGCCCTTGAGCAGGAGATTCCATAGCATTATGATAGTCTTTCAAAATTATTTTTGTCTGTCAAGTTTTTTCTCTTGACAAGCAGGGCTTCATATCGTATAATGGTCAGGCATTAGGGGGTGTCTGTAATGAAACGGGAAGCGTTTGAAATGTCGCTGCTCCTAGATTATTACGGCAGCCTGCTGACGGAAAAGCAAAAAACTTACTTTGACCTGTACTACAACCAGGATTTTTCACTCGGCGAAATCGCCGAGCAGGAAGGGATTTCCCGTCAGGGTGTGCACGACACCATCACACGCACCGAAGCTATTTTGCTGGATATGGAAAAGGCTACCGGCTGCGTTGCAAGAGCGCAAACACTTCGTTCTGCGAAAGCTGAAATTTCCGAAGCGGCCAATGCGCTTCTGCTGCATTCTGATCCGACTGTGCGGCACTATGCCGAACGCATTTCTGCCGCTGTTTCTTCCCTAAAGGAGTAAAGTATGGCATTTGAAGGTTTAACCGCCAAACTGAATGCCGCGTTTAAAAAGCTGCGCGGCAAGGGTCGTCTGTCTGAGTCCGACATCAAAGAGGCAATGCGCGAAATTAAGCTCGCTCTGCTGGAAGCGGACGTCAGCTATAAGGTCGTCAAAGATTTTATCAAATCCGTTTCCGATCGCTGTGTCGGCCGCGACGTTCTGGAAAGTCTGACACCTGCCCAGATGATCGTAAAAATCGTTAACGAAGAACTGATTGCTCTGATGGGCAGTGAAAATCAGAGAATTACGATTTCCCCGAAGTCTCCGACGGTTGTAATGCTGGTAGGCTTGCAGGGTGCCGGCAAAACCACAAACGGTGCAAAGCTTGCCGGTCTGTTCAAAAAGCAGGGCAAACGTCCCCTTCTGGTGGCCTGCGACATCTATCGTCCCGCTGCCATTAAGCAGTTGGAGGTTGTTGGCAGTCAACTGGATATTCCTGTTTTCCAAATGGGTCAGGAGGATCCCGTGAAGATTGCAAAGGCTGCCATCCGCCATGCACAGCAGCATGGCAACGACATGGTATTTCTGGACACCGCCGGTCGTCTGCACGTTGATGAAACGCTGATGAATGAGCTGAAAGCAATCAAAGCAGAGGTTCAGCCGAGTGAAATTTTGCTCGTCGTGGATGCCATGACCGGTCAGGATGCCGTGAATGCAGCGCAGTCCTTTAATGAATGGCTGGATATTGACGGCGTGATGCTGACGAAGCTGGACGGCGATGCCCGAGGCGGCGCAGCACTTTCTGTCAAAGCGGTTACCGGCAAGCCAATCAAATTTGTCGGCACCGGTGAGAAGCTGGATCTGATTGAGCCGTTCCATCCGGAACGTATGGCTTCGAGAATTCTCGGCATGGGTGATGTCCTGACTCTGATTGAAAAGGCAGAGCAGGCAATCGATCAGAAAAAAGCTGCTGAGCTGGAACAAAGGCTGCGTCAGAACAAATTCACACTGGCGGATTTCTACGATCAGCTCATGCAAATCAAGCAAATGGGATCGATGCAGGATCTTCTCGGCATGATCCCCGGCATGGGCTCGCTGAAAAACATCCAAATCGACGAGAACGCCACCTCACATGTGGAAGCAATTATTCTTTCTATGACCCCATATGAGCGCGAAAATCCCGCCTGCCTGAATTCCTCGCGCAAGCGCCGTATCGCACAGGGCTGCGGCCTGAAGGTCGAAGATATCAATCGCCTGCTGAAGCAGTTTGAATCCATGCAGCAGATGATGAAGCAGATGAACGGCAAAGGAAAGAAAAAGCTCTTTGGCAAAATGGGCGGCGGTTTCCCCGGCTTCCCGGGTATGTGATTTAAAAACGGCATCCGAATAAAACGTAACATAATCCTTATAAATCATTGAACCGGTACGGTTTGACGATAAATTAAAATTGGAATTATACAATTCCTATGAATTTTTGGAGGTATATCCCATGGTAAAAATCAGACTGAGAAGAATGGGCGCTAAGAAGGCTCCCTACTATCGCATTGTTGTTGCTGATTCCCGCAGCCCCCGTGATGGCCGCTGCATCGAAGAAATCGGCACCTACAACCCCTTGACCGAGCCGTCTACCATTACCGTCGACACCGAAAAGGCTCAGCAGTGGATCAAGAACGGCGCACAGCCGACCGACACCGTTAAGGCACTTCTGAAAAAGGCTAACGTCCTTTAATCCGGAAGGAGTTTTACGATGAAGGAACTCTTGCTCTACGTGGCAAAACAGCTTGTTGCAAACCCCGATGCAGTCACGGTTACAGAGAGAGAGGACGCAGACACTACGATTCTTGAGCTTCGCGTTGCCCCTGAAGATATGGGCAAGGTCATCGGAAGACAGGGTCGTATTGCCAAAGAAATTCGCACAATTGTCAAAACCGTTGCACAGCGCGACGGCAAACGCGTCACCGTCGATATCGTCGACTGATACTAATTCTTAATAAAAACCTTTGGTTTTTATTAAGAAAGACACCGCTATTCGCGTTGTCCTTTTGTGGCAAAAGCCACAAAAGTCGTCTCATGCAGTTCTTGACGCACCTTCGGTGCTATAAAAAGCTTTTCAAGCTTTTTATGAAGAACTAGTATGATCCTTGCCGGACGACACTGCATTGCGCGGTGTTCGGCAAAAACCGGACTGCTCATGGAGCGGTCCGGTTTTTTACCTTGACAAACAATCGTCCATTCCTTATAATATCTACTGAATAAACTGCAAAACGGTTTATTCGTGCGGCAAGAGCTGCGCAATTTCGCAAAAACAGCCAAAATGATCTGTTCTGGCGAAATTCAGACATTGTTACAATGCGTATGTTGATTTGTTTCGGCAAATTCTTCTGATTGGAGAAAAAACAATGAATTGGAGTTATTTCTGGAACATTCTGAAAGTATTTTTCGGCGTATGCCTGCTTCTTCTGAGCATAGCTGTTTTCCTTTATAATATGTTTTTAACGCCCAAAGGCTTTGAAGCCGGTCTTGGGTTTGTGGATTTGTTTATTTTCCTTTCCGGCTTATTCCTGACAGTCTTTAGTGCTGCAAAACTTCCTTCCAACAATCAAGATCAGTTCTAATACTGATTTTTGACTTTGGTTTTTATTAAGAATTCGTATAAAAACACAAAATACACGCTGCATCAGCAGCGTGTTTTTCATATAATATATGATCCGGCTGCCGCAAATGCGGCAGCCGGATCTAATTATGTTTACATTACAGTTCGATACAATTATTGGGGCTCCGGAGTGCTCATGTTCAGATATCTGATAATAATTGCGGCAAACTGTGCACGAGTTGCATTGCTGGTCGGGGCAATCTTGCCGTCAAGACCATTGATAATGCCATTGTCAACTGCCCAGATGACTGCATCACGAGACCATTCGGGAACCGTGTTGCCATCCGGGAACGCATTCAGACTTCCTTCTGCCTTAACATCAAGGTCATCCATCTGCGCTGCGTATCTTGCCAGCATCAGTGCCATTTCCTGACGGGTCACATTGTTATTCGGGCGGAAGGTATTATCCTCGTATCCGCCGACAACATTGTTTTCCTCTGCCCAGGCGATCGGATCAGCATACCATGCACCGGCATCGACATCCTTGAAGGAGGATTTTGCGCTGACCTTCGGTTCGCCGGCCATACGGTACAGGACGGTTGCGACCATGCCACGGGTCAGCGTAGCATTCGGTGCAAATGTAGAAGTGGAGGTGCCGAGGAGCAAGCCGCGCTCAACCACCGCAAGAACTTCATCGAAGAACCAGTCTTTTTCATTGACATCGGTGAACAGCAGATCGCTGTGGATCTGAGAATCAAGAATCACGATCTCGCTGCGGTTACGGACACGCAGACGGGAGAAGATTGCGCTGGTTGCGCTCTGCTCGTCAACGTCACGGGAACCAATACCGATACCGGAGATCATCATACCAACCTTCAGGTCATCCAAGCCGGTATAATCCTTCATGATATAACCGTTGATGAACAAGCATGCCTCACCGACAGCGTCGCGGACATAGATCTTATCGATAACGCCCTCTGTCTTGTGGATGCCGGTTACAATACCCCTGACCTTCATCAGGTTGCCGATGGTTGCATTCGACATTGCAGTCTTACAGTCAACTTCCTTCGGCTGCACAATATAGATATCATCGGAAATGACACGGCAGTAGCCATTGTAATCAGAGCTGAGGTTCAGTTCGATTTCGCCGCAATAGTAGGTGACTGCACCGTGTGCACGGACATTCATGCCGATTGCGTAGTTGCCTGCAACAGGGAATGCGTTGATGCCGTTGCCGTTCTTATCCTGGATGTAGATACAATCGAAGAACGCCGTATCCTGATCGTAGGCAGAAGCATTGGAAGTAACATAGCCTTCAATGTTGAACTGCTTGCCGGACTGAGATTCCGGAACCTTCTTGACCTCGGAAATCGGAGTGATCTTAATACCATCATCCGCACCGGTAACATCGCGCAGAATGTTCTGCACAATGTGCTTATTGGCGTAGTTCTGGTCGTCCTTAATGTCGTAGTTGGAGAAGAAGGTACAACCGGAAACGATCAGCCAGCCGCCACCGGGCAGCTCTTCGTAGGTCATAATGTTGACATCGCCCATCTCGGCAGTGACCTTATCCGTGGAATAATTCGGAACATAGGAAGAACCGTCGAAGTTTGCGGTGTAGCTTGCGCCCCAGGTGCTCTGGTAGCCGCTGATCAGCTTCGTGACCTTGTTCTCAGCATCCTTGTTAATCAGGATCGGGGCAGCGTTATAGAGCTGGAAGCCGACGGAATTGGTGGGCGAGGGAATCGTGCCGAATGCGTTGGAAGCAGTGTAGGCACCCTTTGTGAAGCGATGCTCGGTGTTGAAGTTTTCCATGCCGGAGAAGTAGATACGGTACGCTTCGTTTGCCTTCAGGTCATTATCAACGATAATGCCGTCTGCAACACGGACATTTGAGCCGATTGCTTCAAGCAGGGAGTTCGACAGATTTGCGCAGTTCATTTCACCTTCCGGGCTCTTGCGGTCGGACTTCGAGGTGATAATCAAGTTGCCGCCGCATTCTGCATACTTCTTCAATGCAGTGATTTCGTCATAAGTATAGGCAGAGGGAGCGAGATTGCCGGTATCAAACGGAACCGTCAAGATGACCATCTTATAATGCTTGAGATTGTTGTAGGTGAATTCGCCCTGCTGGATGAATTCCGCCTGCACGCCGTTGTCCGCGCAATACTGGATGAAGTTGCCCATATTGTCGGAGTAGCCGCCGGAGACATAGAAGTTACCGTGGCCGTAGTCGATGCCGACCTTGATCAGCTCGTCCGCCTTATAGACCTTCTGCTCCATAGAGGCGCGGCACTTGAATTCCTTGCCGTTGTAGGTGCCGTAGAATACGACCTTCAGCTCCTGCGTGCCGGAAACGGTGCGGATATACTCGATGTCCTTGGTGAAGGACTTGCCGGGCTCGATCACGGCAGACTCTTCGATGGTCTTGACAACGGTTTCCTTGCCATCGGCAACCAGCGTCAGCTCGATCTTGCTCAGCGTGTAGTCGGCAGCGGCAGCGTTGTCAACGGTGACGGTGATCTTCTCGGAATCGCCCACGACGCAAAGTGCAGCGTCGGTGCTGATGCTCGCAGTGATCGGCGTCGCAACACCGACCCAAACAGGAGCAGTCACGGCGATGTCGCCGTCCGCCTGCGTGACCTTGATGTAGTAGTAAGCGTCGGTGTTGGGGAGGGTGGTCTTCAGCTCATAGGTGGAACCCGCTGCGTCGAAGGACTTCAGCGTGATGCCGTTTTCACCGATGATCTCGATCTTGCCGAGCTTTTCGCCGTCGGGATCGGAGATGCTGGCGACGATGTTGACTTCCTTGACCTCGGTGTCGCCGGTGTCAATGATCGTACCCATGATTTCGTCGTTGAGGTAGTAGTAGATACGCAGGTTCTGGTCCTCAGTCGCATAAACGCGACGCTCGGACATTGCTTCGTACAGTCCCGCTTCCGTGAAGTTGTCGGTCAGAACAACATCGCGGCAGGTGTTGGCATCGCCCCACTTACCCTTGTGGTTATCCTGGTTGTTCGTCGGCGCAACGTGCCAGCCCTTGGCAAGGCACTTATCATACTCGGAGTAGCTCGGCCAGTAGGAGCTGCCGCCCACCTGACCTTCGCCGTTGCCGACCTCAATGAGGTTGATGACAACATCACGCGTGGGCGTATAGCCGGCGTAGGTGTCGAAGGTACCGAAGGTGGTGCCCGGGTGGTTGAGCTGGGAGACGACGGGAGCGTCTTCGATGTACTTGGTCTTAACACCCTCGGCAACCGCATTGCCGTCCACGTCGAGACCCTTATTCGCATTGACCATCAGGTCGTTATACAGGTGCATACCCGCATAGCCGGTCTTGTTATTCAGAGAGGCATTGTTACGGGAGACGGTACCGTAGGTGTTGAAGGTGTTGGTATGACCGGGACCGCCGGACCACGTCATCTCATAGCCGTAAGCCGCAACGAAGTCGTCGCTCTTGGCATCGTATTCCGCAGCGGTCTGCTTTGCCTCTTCCCACTTGGTAATGCTGCCGCTCTTGGTGAGGCTGGACAGATCATAGTAGCTGGAGGTGGTAGCAGTAGAGGTGTCGTCGAAATAGTTGGAATGGTCGGTGACGATCAGGAAATCAACGTCATCGGCTCCCATTGCATGCTCATAAGCATCTTCCAACTGACCTGCGCCGTCGGAGTATTCGGCAGTATGGGAGTGCATCTGACCGAAGTACAGGCTCATGCCGGCTTCACCGACAAAGAAGGACCAAGTCATCTCCGTCTTCTTGCCGTCCTCGCGGGTGACGGTAACGGCGACGGTGTGACGGTCGTCCGTCATGCTCGTCGCGGGCTTATAGGAGATCTTATTGCCGGAGACGGTCGGCGTGACGGCAATCTCGTCAACCGTCATGGTGACGGTCGGATTCGCGCCGCAGTTGGCAAGATTCACAACGATCTCAGGCTGCTTCTCGCTGCCGGTCGCGGCATTGGACATCGGAGAAACGGAGACGATGATCGGTTCATCCTTAATTTCGACCGTCTTCTCTGCGGAGTAGGTCATGCCGTATTCGTTCTTTGCTTCACCCTTCAGGGTCAGAGAGGTCTTACCCTTGAGTTCAGCGCTCGGAATCTTATAGGTATAGGTATAACCATCGATGGCAGTTGCAGTGAGGCTCTTTGCAGTGCCGCCATCCACTGCGTAGGTCATGCTCATCTCAGTAACCTTCGACAGTTCATCGAGGATTGCGGAGAATTCGTAGTCCACGCCAATGAAAGCATTTTCCGCCTTGAAGTCGATCTTCGGGTTCAGAACGTAGCCGATATCAAGCTCGTCCTTCACCTCAAAGAAGCGCATTGCAAACAGGTTTGCACTGCCGTTGAAGGTCCAGCCGCTAAAGGAGTTGCTGAAATACTCGATGGAAACGAAGTTGGAGCCATACTTTGCGGTCTTATTGACGATCATGTAGCCGCCGGTGATCTCCTGAAGCTTCCAATAGCTGTAATCGTTGTCCTTCACGTCCATGTAGAGACATTCTGCATTGCTGTTTTTGCCGTCTACAACCTCATTCGGGGAGGTACGCAGGAACTTGCCGTCGTTTTCGAAGGTGTAGTAGTCGCCTTCCTTATGGACGGTGTAGATTCTGGCACCGTTGCCGATGTCCAGCGTGCCATTTTCGTTCAGAACAGACGGAACGCCCTCGATGCTCGGAGAGGTGGTATCCGCAGACTGTGCACCGAAGCAGCAAGCGCCGTTATCATTGTAAATGACGTAGGTCTTGCCGTCTACAGGGAGAGCTCCGGCTTCCGCAGCTACACCGACACGGCCGTCGGTATCTTCGGAGCAGGAATAGAACTTGAACTGGAAATACTGCGGTGTATCAGTCTTGTAGGAATAGCCACAGAACTTAATGTTGTTGTACTGTTCCAGATAGACATCATACTTGCCGTTCCACTTGTACTCGTTGTTTTTGATGTTGAAAGCGCCTTCCATACCTGCCTGGTCGGGGATAATATCCCACTTAGCACCCTTTTCGGCAGTGTCGGAAATAACGAGTTTTTCCTTGTTGTTGCTGTCAATGTCCTTCAGAACCAGATACTTGCTGCCAAGCATAAAGTAGTAGGTACCGTCGGAATTCTCTTTAAAGTGCACGATTGCAGTTCCTTCGGGCAGGCCTTCGATGCCTTTGCCGTCGGTCGTCTGGGTTACGCCGATTGCCGGCGCATTGCCGTCAACGACATCATAGCCCATCGCTGCACTGTAGCCTTCGCCGCAGGAAAGGATGATACCGTAGGTGCCGTCTGCGGGAAGCCCTTCGATCAGAGTGGCCGTTTCGCCTTTCTCTGTTGCGAAGGAAGCAGGAATCGCACTGAGAATCATAACCAATGCAAGCAGCATTGCCAGTGTTCTCTTAAAATGCTTTCTCATTTTATCCTCCTTAGATATTGTAGGTTCTGCTGTGCCGATTCGGACTGCGAAAGCCCTGTCAGGGCGCAGAGATACCTATAGTGATATAGCAATCATAACATACATTGCACAGAATTGCCATAGCAAAAATATCGCACGCATTATGTTTTTGGTTTTTTTGTAAAAAATAACAATTTTCTATTGTATGTGGTGCCATTTTTGTCGTGTTATATGTATTTTATATTCCGGAATTGCTTGTATTCTCAGGCATTTTCTCATTTGTCTATTTTGCTGTCCGATTTGCCGATTTGCTTTTTCTTGACAGAATTCTTCTCATTCTCTATAATAAAAATACAGATCAACGACGGATCTGTTCCATTCCCGAACTCATTAGGAGGTTCACCATGAAATACCGCAAACCGCTATGGATTGTTCTGACTGTCATCGGCGCGGTCTGTATTCCGGTTGCTCTCGGAATGCTGCTTTTCCGCGCAATCGGCGGAACGCTCACCGTGATTTCCGCAGCCGCGCTCGCCTTTATTGCCGTTGCCGGTGGAATTATGGTCTATTTTGCTCTGCGCACCGTGCTGAATCTTCCTAAGGAGGCGGAAGCAAGCGGCACGAAAAAACAGCGTAAGCCGGCCGTTTCCGAACAAAACGCACTGTGTACACGCATTGAACACAGCCTTTCCAAATATCTTACGCTCTTTATTTTGCTTCTCTCGGCAGTGATTTTCCTGTTTGCCTACGACAAGGCGCAGCAGGTAGCCTCCATCCCGCAGTCTGCCGTCCACACAGGCACCTTCTACGAAACAGCGGAGGTTCTTTCGATTGACGGCGGTGCCTATCAGGGGCAGCAGGATGTGGAGGACGTTCCCATCGGAAATCAGATTGTTACCGTAGAAATCAAAAGCGGCGATTTTACCGGAAGTCGTTTTCAGTTGGAAAACGATCTGAGCTATCTCTACGGCACGGTGTTGAAGGTCGGTGATGACGTTGTCGTTTCTTACAGCGTCCAAAACGGCGCAGTCGACGGCATCGAAATACAGGACTACAACCGTACCTTCCCGCTTATCTGGGTCATTCTCCTTTTCCTGGTTGTCACCGTTTTGGTGGGCGGAAAGATCGGCGCAAAGTCACTGCTTGGTCTTGCTCTGACAATTCTTTGCCTGTTTTCTGTTTTGATCCCGCTGCTTTTAGGCGGCGCACCGACACTGCCGATGATTCTCGGGCTTTGTTCCTTTGTCACCGTGGTTGAATTTGTGATTCTCGGCGGTGTGAATCGAAAAACAATCTGTGCAATTCTCGGCACGATCTCCGGTGTCGCCTTTGCGATGTTGTTCGGTCTTTTGGCCGGCAAAATACTGCGTGTCAACGGCTTTTTGATGTATTCCGCCGATCCGTACATCGAGCCGTTGCTGCAAATCAAGCAGGGGCAGCCGCCGTTTGCTTCTTTGCAAATCGGCGATCTGCTGGTTGGCGGTATTCTGATTGCCGCTCTCGGCGCGGTCAACGACGTTGCAATGAGTATCAGTTCCGCTATGAATGAGCTGATTGCCGTCAATCCGAATCTGACCCGTAAGGAATTGTTCAAATCCGGTATGAACATCGGCCGCGATATGGTCGGCACGATGACCAATACGCTGATTCTTGCGTTGGCGGGCAGCAGTTTTGTTCTGATGATTTATTTGTCCTCTCTGGAGCCCTCCTTCGCACAGTTGATGAGCAGCACCTTCTTCTCCGTGGAAATGGTGCAGGCGCTCTCAAGCTCTATCGGCGTTATCCTTGCCGTTCCGTTTTCTGTTCTGATCGGCATGCTGCTTTTCGGGCATACAAAGAAGGCAGCCAAAAAAGTAAAATAAAATGGCAAAACGCAGAGGCCGAAATGCCTCTGCGTTTAGACTGCCGATAAAGTTCCAAACCGTCAAAATGAAAAAAACCAACTCCCTTTGTCATTCTGAGGAACGCAGTGACGAAGAATGACAAAGGGCAAGGGAATTACGATTTTTTGACGGTTTGGAACTTTATCGGCAGTCCATGGGCTGCAAGCCTAATTGCATAAAGCAGCCGCACCGAATCTGTATGCTCTACAGTTCCGGTGCGGCTGTTTGTTTCTCTTTTCTCAATACTGCGCTGTTGGTTTTCCGTCTTTTACAGGCGAATCCGTCCGCCAATCAGCTTGCTGGTTGCTGCCAGACGCTCTGCATCCCGTCCTCTGGGCTCTAAAACGCCATGCGCTCCAAGAACCAGAAGAATGGCAAGGTAGGTATCCCAGCCAAGCGGTGCGGTACCACGCTCCATTTCCGAGATCTTTTGGCGGCTCTTTCCCACGGCATCTCCGAGTTCAGCCTGCGACATCCGCATTTTTTTACGGTATGCAGGCAGATCCTGAATCAGGGATGCAATCAATTCCTTTTGCTGTTCTGTTTGTACAAATTGCGGCATTGCGTTTCCCTACTTTCTTTTCAAACTGAAGAGCTTCCATCATGAATATGTTAATCTTTTTCGGTCAAACAATAGAATTTCGGGATTTTCCCAAGCGAATCATTATCTATTTATTGGAAACAGTATACCACGAAAAAAAGTATTTGTAAACAGTTTTACATCAAAAATCACAATTTTTTTCCTCAAAAAGACAGATAACAGTTATATTTTCCCCAAATACTGCATAAAAATGTACGCAAGAAATCCAACCACCGCAACCAATGCGATGATACCGAAAACGCAAAGCAGAACAACCAACCATCCGGGCGCTCCGTGCTCCTCTTCCTCCGTCTCCTCCGGCAGGGTATCTTCCGCCGCATAAAATTTTCTGACAATCGGTTCGGGACGTTCCGTTCCTGTGTACTCCTCAGGCGGCTCCAGCTCTATATAGGGAACCTGAATTTCCGGAAAATCCTCCACCGATGGCAGCGAAACGGGCGCCTCAGAAAGCACATCTTCTCTGAGTGCTCTGCCGCACAGCTCGCAGAAGGTTGCTTCCGGCGGATTCCGCATGCCGCACCGGCAGGCATTCCATCCTTCCTTCTGCGCCGATAGCAGCTTTTGTCCGCTCTGCCTGCGCCAAATTATTCCATCCTCGTAGGCAACTTTTTCCACCGTAATGCGGACGCGGTGCACCGGCGTATGCTCCAACGCGAGAATCTTATTCTCACCAAAAGCCGTATGCGGCCGTGCATTACACTCGGCAAGGATCACATCGCGCATGGTATACAGCACAACGCCGTATTCACTCAAGCCTTCAATCTGTAAGACCACTGTTTGAATCGGCTCATTCGTACGGTTGACCAGACGCACCTGAAGGAACATTGCACCGGTAGACTGCTCCATGCACCGACGGCTGCAATGGATATAAACCGGACTGTCCGGTTGAATCTCCGGTTGTTTGTATGTTTCCATTGTTATAAAACGATCTGTGACTACCATATCGTTCCTCCCGGTTCATGCACGGAATCGTGCCGGTTTTCTAACTTTTTATCTCAAATAACGGTAGAGAATCGTCGCGATCTGTGCCTAAGACTTTATCCGTGAAATCTTTATCGGTTTCCCAGCATGATTCCTGTAGAAATGATCTCACAACCCGCCGCACCGGGACCAAAGGTATAGGTGGGGAAGCAGAGAATGATCTCCCCCTCCTCCACATAGAACAGATAGTCCTCAGGCGTGAGCTTCTCCAAAACCTCCCGCGGGTCATTCAAAAAGCTGCCGCCGTACTTATCGTATAGATAGTACATGACAATAGCATCCAACTTTTCTTTCAGAGCTGCTTCGTCCATTTCCACAAGTTGAGGAATGGTCACTCTCTCGCCGGTGCGCAGATCAAAGGTCAGTCCATAGCGGTCTGCATTGAACACGCCGCCCATATACCACTCGGTAGCGATGCAGATACTGAAAATGTCATCTTCGTTGTGAGTTACAGTCGCGCCTGCATTATAAAAGAAACTGCCGTAGTCCAGACCCCAACTATCAAAAAGTGATTCTATCTCCTGCGCGTTCTGAAAAAGATCTCTGATGTCATTATCAAAAAATTGCTCCATATCTGCCTTAATCAAGGCGTTGATACTCTCGCCATGAGAGGCATTTTTAAGGATCACTCGGTCATAGCAGTTACTCACCAGAATATCGCCGTTACTGTTTTTCCATGAACGATCCTCTTTCACAATGCGGTACAGGGCAGACCCTTCAAGAGTTACCACAGGATTCTGTGTGCAAAAGCGCATGAGAATGGTTGCGATCTGCGCTCTGGTGGCGTTGTCCTGCGGAGCCAGCTTTCCGTCTGTGCCGTTGATAATGCCGCTTTGGACTGCCCAGCGCATCGCGTCATATGCGTATGCACTGACGCTGGAAGCATCGGAGAAGGAAGCAAAATCTCCGCTGACTTTCGGTGATCCTGCATAGCGGCAGAGAATCGTCGCAATCTGTTCGCGGGTAATGCTGTCGTTCGGCGCAAAGGTAGTTTTGCTTGTGCCGTTGACGATTCCCTCCTTCGCCGCCCAGATGACGGCATCGGTATACCACTGACCGTCCGGAACATCCGCAAACGGATTGGATTCGCCGCTTACATCGGGCGTATTCTCGGAGCGGTAGAGGATGGTAACGAGCATTGCACGGGTCAGGCTGCCGTCCGGATCGAATCTGCCGCCGCCGACACCGTTCATCAGTCCGTTTTCAAGCGCGTAATCCACGCCCGCATGATACCACTGCTCACTGCTCAGATCGTAATAATCGTCGCACGGGCAGTTGTGCTGGGGGGGTACGGTTCCTTGTTTGAAATTGATTGTAATTGTACAGTTTTCCGTTAAATTTGTAACAACAAACGTTGTACCGTTTTTCGTAACGGTTGCCGCATCGGTCGGGTCAACCGTATAGCCAACCACCTCGCAGCCGATGCTCGGAGTGGCTGTAATCACATTATCCAGAACGGAAACCGTTCCGTATGCCGTATTGTTCGACTGTGCCGTAAAGGTGTAGGACGGCTCGGTCGTTTCCTTTAATGTCCAAGTGGAACAGACGGTTTGCAGGTTGTCCACATTCCCCTTGCCGGGATACGAATCCTCTGCGGATACGACAATCGGGAAGGCCGCTCGATTTTTTTGCGCCTGTGTGATCGTGGAGCACAAATCGGAGTCCTTTGACCAACCGTTCGCGGTATAAAGCTCTTGGGAATAATCCCACTTCCCACATTTTGTTTTCATTTCGGAAATTGCTGCGGCAACGGTCTTGTTATTTTTCATGCTGTTCCAGAAAGTTTCTTCCCAAAAATAGTCCCCGTCAAAGGTGACCGACTGAGAATAACCGTATACGACACCTACGCCCTTCTCACGCAGCGGAGCGTTCAGTCCATCCGTCGCCATACCGAGACAAATTGCCATCCAGAGCAGATTGTTCGGCGCGGCTTTCTCCATGTGATTTGCAATCGCCGTGCCGTCAACGCAGTAATACTTCATGCTTCCGTTGGAGCCTGCATTGTAAGCATGATAGTAGGTGCCGTAGGTTCCGGTGACACGCTGCTGGTCAGCAGTGGTCAGACCGGTGCCGGTCTGCAGGCAGATGTAGGAGGTGTTTGCCTTGGATACAAAATCCTCATCGTCATAGGGGTTATAGTAATCTGTATCGCCATGGGAGTCGAAGAATACGACACCGCAGGTTTCCAGTGCATCAGCGATTGCATCAATGGTGGCGTTTGTTGTCCGATAGGTCGTACAGGTGCCGCCGGTCACCTTGGCAACGCTCTCGCCTTCGGTCTTATACTGGTTTGTAAAGCTTTTGTCAAGCCCGTAATACGGCTGAAAAACCGCAACATTCGTTCCGTCGGAGCTATTGCGGGTCGCGTAGCTGACGGTCTGTATGCTGCTGACCGTTTCCGGCTCTTCGTCTATGACCGCGCTGTTCCGAATCTGGGCGCGCAATCTGGGAGAATAGCCGTTCGGTTCGCCGTCCATCGTTTCCCAGAAGAAGAAATCACCGTGGCGCTCGATCGTTCCCTCCTGATACGAGTCGGAAGCTTCCACTGCCGCGATCACATCGTCCACGATTGCCGCATAGTCCTCCGCCGTAGCCGCTGTGCCGCGTTTCGGACGGATTTTTTGGTTTTCAATTTCGGTAATGGTTTCCCAGATCTCATCGGAATTTATCTCTTTTTCCGCAGCCGCCGCGGGCAGTGCGGAAAGCAGCATGCTCAGAGCAAGCAGCAACACAAGCAGTCGTTTCATTTTTTCTATACCCTTTCAGAGTTTTAATTTCGGACGAATTCGGACATGATAAAAAATCTCAAGCCGGTCAATCAAAATATCGTAAAGAAGAAAAGACAGGTTTGAAAGCAGAAGCAGCACGATCAGTAAGTAACGCTCCATCTGCGCAAATTCCGCCGAAACGGCATCCATGCGGAAAACAAAGATCATCAGGCTGTATGCTGCAAAGATCGCCGCGTTGACATACGCAAACTTCACGAGCCACTTGAGCCATGCCGTTGGCAGACGAGAAAACAGCTTTTTCAGCATCGGGTAATAGCCGAAGAAGGCAAACAGGATCGCCGCCTCCTTGTCCGGTGCAAGCAGAAGTCCGAGAATCGCAACTGCCGCATACCACAGCAGGCTCCACTTTTTTCCGGTTTCCGCGTAGACGGGAATCAAAACCAGTGATGCAAGCACCGGACAGGCAATCGCCGCAAACGGTATCACGCCGCCGAGAAACATCAGCGCAACCGCCAGAGCCGCCAATACGCCGCAAAGCGCCAGAACGGATGCCTTGGATCTATTTCTCATGACGTGCTCCGTTGGAATTGTTCTTCAGCAGAGAATACTTAATATCCCACAGCTTCTGCGATAGATCCACATAATAGGAATGCGGATTATCAAAGCGCTTGACCTCATCCCAAAGCGTATCGACCTGCGCACGGCAGTATTCCCGAATTTCCTTCAGTGTCGGCATCTGATAGACCAGCTCGCCGTTTTTGAAAATCGGAACCTGAAGCTCTTTCGCGGTAAAATTATAAACCGTTTTCTGCTTCCATGTTGCTTCCGGATCAAAGATCAGCAGGTCACTACTGTCATCCACAACCTCATCGTAAACACACAGATAGTCTGCGATTGCCTTTCCGGTGTCGTTGCCGTAAAAGCGGTAAAGCTTCTTGAAATGCGGATTTGTGATCTTTCCGACATTCTCGGAAATCTTGATTTTCGGCTCGACCGTGCCGTCATCATGCTCCACCGCAACCAGCTTATATACGCCGCCGAAAACCGGTTCGCTGCGCGCCGTAATCAGGCGTTCGCCGACACCGAACATATTGATCTGCGCACCCTGCCGCAGAAGATCCTGAATGATGTATTCGTCCAAAGAGTTGGAAACCGATATCTCACAGCCGGTCCAACCCGCCTCATCGAGCATCTTTCTGGCCTTTTTGGTCAGATATGTCATGTCGCCGGAATCAAGCCGAATTCCGCATTTTGTAATGCCCATCGGCTTCAAAACCTCATTAAATGCGCGGATGGCATTGGGAACGCCGCTCTTGAGCGTATTATAGGTATCCACCAGCAGCGTCGCATTGGTAGGATAAAGCTCACAATACGTCTTGAAGGCTTCGTATTCGCTGTCAAACATCTGCACCCAAGAATGTGCCATCGTGCCGCCCGCAGGAACGCCGTAGAGCTGATCGGAAATCGTGCAGGCCGTTCCGTCGCAGCCGCCGATGAACGCCGCTCTCGCACCGAGAATCGCACCCTGTGCGCCCTGTGCTCTGCGCGAACCGAATTCCAGAACTCTGCGGCCCTGTGCCGCACGGACAACGCGGTTGGCTTTCGTAGCAATCAGGCTCTGGTGATTGAGGATCAGAAGAATATATGTCTCGATCAACTGTGCCTCAATTGCCGGCGCACGCACCGTCAGCATCGGCTCTCTGGGGAAGATCGGCGTTCCCTCCGGAACGGCAAAAATATCACCGGTAAAACGGAAGGAACGGAGATAGTCCAAGAACTCCTCGCTGAACAATTTGCGGCTTCTCAGATATTCAATGTCCTCATCGGAAAAATGCAGGTCGCGGATGTATTCGATCACCTGTTCCAAACCCGCTGCGATGGCAAAGCCGCCGCCGTCGGGAACATTGCGATAGAATACGTCAAAATAGCAAATACGATCTTTCATGCCGTTGCGGAAATAGCCGTTGCTCATCGTTAATTCATAAAAATCACAGAGCATCGTCATATTGAGTTTATCGTAGGGATTCATTGCACACCTCTTCGATGATTTTTTCTTGATTATAGCCCGAAACGACTGATTTAGCAAGATGTTTTTATAAAGAAAAGAGGCTGCGGCAACGCAGTCTCTTCATCGTGTCGAAAAAACCTTTTCGGCACGCTGACGGACTGTTGAGAAAGGCTCCAAAGACAAGCAACTCACACTCGTCGGCGTACACAAGTACGGTAGAGTGTGAGTTGCGCAGTAAGTCAAAACACTTGCGCAGCAAGCGTTTTTCGGCAGTATCGTATTTGAAAAGTCCCTGTCGTCCGAAAAGCCGCAACCAATGCATGACTCAAAAATGATAGATTTCTTTTTGACGGTTTGGACCTTTATCGACAGTCTGAAGAGGCTGCGGCAACGCAGTCTCTTTTCTTTATGATATCGGTTTTATGCAGATTGTAACGGATGCATCATGCGATATGCCGATCAGAATTCCGTCTGACAGTACCGCACTTCCTTCGATCCGATCGATCACATAGCCGTCAAACTCCGGCGCGGGCAATATAAAGATATCCCCGAAGAAGCGCTCCGGGTAGAGCGCCGTAATCTTTCTGCCCTCCGCCGTCACGGCGATAACCGGCGACGCTTCCCGATAGGTCAGCTCCTGCGTGGCAGATTGCAACGCAAGCACTGCGTCCGTCAATTCGGTCGCCGTACTGAAATAGTTTGCATCCACTGCCACGGCGTTCTCATACGCTTCCTCATAGGCCGCAACCGACTCTTCGGAAAATGCCGATTTATCGATTGGCTGCGTATCCTCCGCCGTCAGCAGCGCCTGAAGCTGAGAATGATCGGCGCTCGGAATGCATTCCATTGCCGGAGGCTTCGGAAGCTCCGGCTCCTGCGTACACTTGGTAAAGCCGGGGAAAAATCGGAAGGAATCGCGCATCTGCTCAAAGCGCTCAAACTCCAACGTTTTGTTCAGCGACCAATTCCACATTTTCGCGCTGTTTGACCACATACGGTCGATCAGATTAAACACGCCGTCCGTATCCTCTTCGCCCTTCCAGACCTGCTCCTCCGTACGCCAGCCGCCGAAGTCGCCCCAGATCAGGAAAAATCCGCCTTCCAGACCGTCTGTCACATCCATGCCGCTCTCATCGGCATTATAAAGCCTGGAAGGGTTCCATTCCTCATAAATCAGTTCTTCCGTAGAATGATGAAACGACCACCAGGTATTTTCCGGATCGCGTGCGTCTCCGTTGCCGCTTCTTTCCGTATAGCGTAAAACATAGTAGCAATAGTTCTGAATGCAGTTATACAGCGTTCGTCCGTCAGCAAGATATTCCTCCGTATCATCGCTGTCCTCCAAATCCCAGACGCAAAGCTCAATATCCGGATCCAATTCGATATTTCTTCGGGTATTGTAGAGCACATCATGAAATGCACGGATCGAGGTATAGCCCGTTGCTTTCAGCAGCGCTGCCACTTCATTTGCAAAATCCGCCGCGGTATCGTAGGCGTTTTCGCCGCCCTCCACATGATCCTCGGCATAGGTCTGCCATCCGTCACCGCCGGAAACGGACAGCTCGTCAAAACAGAAATTGAATTTCGTGCAGCCAAGCCCGTAGAAAAACTCCGCGTATGCCTGCAATACCGCCAGTCCAAACGCTCTGGCAACCGGATTGGCAACATCCAGCGTAGAATCGGTGCTTTCCACACAAATCGACGAAAAATTGGCATTCGTATAGGCTTCTTCGTCATACGGCTGCATTGTGCCGCCATCCATTACCATTCCGTCGGCAGCATAGGTTACGCCGCCATAGGAAAAACTGAAATCGGGATGTTTTGCAACAAATTCCGCATAGCGTTTGGTCAAAACATCGCAATGCGACGGCATATCAAAGTCCGGTATCAGCTCAACATGATACTTCTGTGCATATTCGGCAAGATCACGAAGGTCATCCGCCGTATAGAATTGATCCGCTTTCGGATCGGGATAGTCCTCATTCCAGCCGGAATCGTAACCGATCAGCCAACTGAAATCATTGCCGTTTCTGTCCGGCTCGCCGCTCCAGATATCGGTCCGAAGGCCTTGATCTTCTCCCATGTGCAGTTCCAACTGGTTGTAGCCCAGCCATGACATTTGGCTGATCAGATTTTTCAGCCAAGGAACTGTCCAGTATTTTCTGGCGCAGTCGATCATGACCGCCCGTTGTTCGGTATCGGGCGTATCGGCAATCACGCAGCAGGCAATGCTGTTGGAGCTTTCAGTCAGCAAAAGCCGCAGCAGTGTTCGGGCGCCGTAGAGCAGGCCGTCCGTGTCCGCTGCCGTTACAAAAGCGTTCTCCTCCGTAACCCGAATCTCATATGCTTGCGGAGCAAGCTTATCGGAAAAGCCGAAAATGAGATCGCCCGCGTCAACACTTTCCGCTTCGCCCCAACAAAGCGGCAGAGGCTCCTTGCCCGGCTTTCCGGCAGCGGCAAATTCCGAGCTGATCAGTCGCAGCGTCTCGGTCAGCGCATCATCCGGCTTTTGTGTGGTAATCACAAAAAACCGCGCTTCCGGACGCAGGGCAAAGCTGCCCTCTTCTTCGGAATATCGATCCACCGTCAGCGCAATATCCTCCGTCTGCGCATAGGCAGGAAGAATGATCGAAACCAGAATGACGCAGCATATCAGCGCTGCGACCGTTCTTCTGCCCAGCCGGTTCATAAAAGCGCCCCTTTCAAGAATACTCGTTTTCTGTTTATATCATACCGCGAAATGTCGAACATTGTCAACTTGTTTTGCGCTTATGCTGTTTTTTTATTTGACCTATGTGGCATAGTTTGGTATGATAAACACGAAATCGCATTGCTTTAAAAAACAAATAACAGCAAAGGAAGATACGTTATGGCAATTGAAATCGGAATCAAGGGTCTTGCCCAGGCGCTCGTTGAACAGGAGGATACCGCCAAGACTGTCGGCTCAGGCGATCTGCTGGTCTACGCGACGCCCTGCATGGTCGCGCTGATGGAGGGTGCTGCCTGTGAATCCATCGCGCCCTTTCTCGCAGACGGCGAAAGCTCCGTCGGCACAATGATGAACGTTTCTCACACCTCCGCGACCCCCGTGGGTATGGAGGTTCGCGCTGAATCGGTCGTGACCGCCATAGACGGCAGGAAGATCACCTTTGAAATTGTTGCATATGATGAATGCGGGCAAATCGGCAGAGCCGTACATGAGCGCGTCATCATCAAAGCAGACCGTTTTTTGGAAAAAACCTACGATAAAATCTGACAGAGGTACGGATATGGATAAAGAACTTCTGGAGACCGGTGAGGTCGTCAGCACACATGGAATTCAAGGAGAAATTAAAATTCTTCCCTGGGCGGACAGCCCCGAATTTTTGCTGGATTTTGATACATTTTACCTGAACGGAAAGCCATACGGTGTTGTCTCTTCGCGTGTGCACAAAACCTGCGTTTTGGCGAAGCTGCGCGGCATTGACACGCCGGAGCAGGCAACGCTTCTTCGCGGTCAGACCGTGTGTGTTGACCGCAGCGGGCTGTCTTTGCCGGAGGGCACCGTGTTCATTGCCGACCTGATCGGCTGCCGTGTGCTGGACGAAAACGGTACGCAGATCGGCAAGATCAAAGACGTTCTGACCATGCCCTCAAGCGATGTTTATGTTATTGAGGGTACGAAAAAATATATGATTCCTGCCGTGAAAGAATTTATCCGCGAGATCAACGTCGCGGAGGGCTTTGTCCGCGTGCATCTGATTGAAGGAATGGCGACCGATGAGAATTGATATCCTGACGCTGTTTCCCGACACTGTCGGAGACATGATGAATGAATCCATTCTGGGCAGAGCGCAGGAACGCGGCTACATCCGCATTGAAACGCACCAGATCCGAGATTATACAAAAAACAAACAGAATCAGGTGGATGATTATCCTTACGGCGGCGGACGCGGCGCGGTGATGCAGGCTGACCCGCTGTATCATGCATGGTGCCACGCCTGTGACGAAGCAGGCGGGCCGGTGCACACGATCTATCTTTCTCCCTGCGGTCATGTGTTTTGTCAGCAGGACGCAAAGCGGCTGTCCAAAATGGAGAACCTTATTCTGGTCTGCGGACATTATGAGGGCATCGATCAGCGGTTTATTGACGAGTGCGTGGACGAAGAAATTTCGATCGGCGATTTTGTTCTGACCGGCGGCGAGATCCCCGCCATGGCGATTGCGGACTCCGTATGCCGCCTTGTCCCCGGCGTTCTGCCCGATGCGGAATGTTTTGAAGACGAAAGCCATTGGGACGGCACGCTGGAATATCCGCAGTACAGCCGTCCGGCGATCTGGCACGGACGGGAAGTGCCGCCGATTCTTGTTTCAGGCGATCACGCAAAGGTTGCACGCTGGCGCAGAAAGCAATCCCTGCTTCGCACCCGCGAGCGCAGGCCGGATATGTACCGTAAGTTAAAGCTGGAATCGAAGGAAGACAAAAAGATACTGAGGGAGATTGCAGACGATGACGAGCTTGCAGCAGCTGAAGCAATGGATTCAGGAAAGTAGCCGTGCCGTCTTTTTCGGCGGCGCCGGCGTTTCCACGGAAAGCGGCATCCCCGACTTTCGCAGCGTGGACGGTTTATATCATCAGAAGTTCGACTATCCTCCGGAAACCATCATCAGCCACAGCTTTTACGAGCGCAAGCCAGAGTATTTTTTTAATTTTTACCGTGAAAAAATGCTGCCGCTCGGCTTTATGCCTAACATTACGCATCAGGTTCTGGCGCGGCTGGAGCAGGAAGGGCATCTGGCGGCGGTCGTCACACAGAATATTGACGGTCTGCACCAAAAAGCGGGCAGTAAAAATGTTTTCGAGCTGCATGGCAGCGTCCTGCGTAATTACTGCGTAAAATGTCACAAATATTATCCGGCGGAAACCGTGCGTGATGCAAAGGGCGTTCCCCTGTGTGACTGCGGCGGCATTATCAAGCCGGATGTCGTGCTATATGAAGAGCCGCTGAACGAGAACGTTATGGCCGGGGCGATCCACGCGATCCGCAAAGCCGATCTTCTGATTGTCGGCGGCACAAGCCTGACGGTCTATCCCGCTGCCGGATTGCTGCAATATTACCGCGGCAGCCGGCTGGTTCTGATCAATCGTGATGAAACACCCTATGACTCCTACGCCGATCTGGTTTTCCACGATTCTCTCGGCAAAATTTTTGCACAGTTGTGAGGTGAATTATGGAGCTTTCACCCATTGCTTATATCCGCAGCGAGTTCCCGACAAAATTCGGTATCCCGCGGCAAAGCGGTCTGGTCAGCTCTCTGCGTGCCATGATCGTCTTTGAGCCGATGTATCGAAATCCGGATGCACTGCGCGGCATAGAAAGCTTTTCCCATCTATGGCTCATCTGGGAATTTTCGGAAGCTCTCCGAAAAGGCTGGTCGCCTACCGTCCGTCCGCCGCGTCTCGGCGGAAATACGCGTATCGGCGTTTTTGCCACACGCTCACCCTTCCGGCCGAACCCTATCGGGCTGTCGTGTGTTCGTCTGGAGCAGGTATGTCCGGACAGCAAGCACGGTACCGTTCTGCTTGTTTCGGGTGCTGACTTAATGGACGGCACCCCAATCTACGACATAAAACCCTATATTCCATACGCCGATGCACACCCTGAGGCGGTCGGCGGCTTTGCACAGGAGGCGCCCGTTCCAACGCTGCAGGTTGATTTTCCTCCCCAACTGCTTGAACGCATTCCGGAGGATCGCAGGCAAGCTCTCATCGGTGTGCTGGCGCTGGACCCGCGTCCGTCATATCAGGACGACCCGAAGCGCGTGTACGGAATGTCCTTTGCGGATCGGAACATCCGTTTCACCGTCAAAGGCAGTATTCTCACCGTCTGCGCCGTCGAACCGGCTTCCCCTTCGGAAAGCACTCCCACGCAAAATTCCGTTTTTTGACGGTTACGGGCTTTTTCGATACGCCGGCAGTCTGCGGAGTATCTCACGAAAATGCGGGATGCTCTTTTTGCTTGATTCATGGGGTGGAAATTACGGGAAATGTATGCTATAATGTCTGCATTCAGAGAAATCGGTTTTATTTGCAGGCAATCCGCTCTCATTTTTATCAACTGGAGGAGTAACTAATGAACATTACAAAAGACATTCGCTATGTGGGTGTTAACGATCACAAAATTGACCTGTTTGAAGGTCAGTATGTCGTTCCGAACGGTATGGCGTATAATTCTTATGTGATTCTTGACGAAAAAATCGCCGTAATGGATACGGTAGACAAAAACTTCACCCACGAATGGCTGGACAACCTTTCCGCTGTCTTAGGCAGCAAGAAACCGGATTATCTGGTCGTGCAGCACATGGAACCCGATCATTCGGCAAATATCACGCAGTTTATGTCCACCTATCCGAATGCAGTGATTGTTTCTTCCGCGAAAGCATTCACCATGATGCAGAATTTTTTCGGCACCGATTTTGCTGACCGGAGGATCGTTGTCAGCGAAGGTGATACGCTTTCCCTCGGAAACCATACGCTGACCTTTGTAGCTGCGC
>SAMEA3663296__coassemble_214_pt1 | contig 29962 bp, 27 predicted proteins | sample SAMEA3663296__metabat2_high_PE_018 | metagenome-assembled genome bin SAMEA3663296 (sample SAMEA3663296) | pig gut metagenome | biome: pig gut; feature: pig-associated habitat; material: faeces | place: China | collected 2013
GCTGCGGCGGCGATGTCAGAAAGGGCATCAATGCGGTGGAAGCGCTGTTTATCGCCTCGCGTCCGGGGGATACCGAGCTGGTCATCACGCTTGCCGATGCAAAGGCGGTAACGCAGCGTTCTGCCATGCGCTATGACCGCGGCGGCGACAATCAGTATGACTGCCTTTCCGCGCTGATGAAATCCATCCGCGGCTCCGATCCGGATGCCGCCATTCACTATCTGGCGCGGTTTCTGGAGGTGGGCGATCTGCCCTCGTGCTGCCGACGGATCCTCTGCTCCGCGTGTGAGGATATCGGCCTTGCCTATCCCATGGCTATTCCGATTGTCAAGGCGTGCGTAGATTCGGCGCTGCAGCTCGGTATGCCGGAGGCGCGGCTTCCGCTGGCAGACGCGGTCATCTTTCTTGCCACCTGTCCGAAATCGAATTCCGGCTGCGTCGCCATCGACAAGGCGCTTGCGGATGTCCGTGCCGGAAAGCTCGGTGTCTTTCCGCGAGAACTGCAAAATGTCCATGCCGATTCTGCCGGACAGGAGCGCGAGCAGGGCTACCTCTATCCGCACAGCTTCCCGAACCACTGGGTCAGGCAGCAGTATCTGCCCGATCTGATTCAGGGCACACAGTATTATGAGTACGGTGACAACAAGATCGAGCAGGCCGCCAAGCGCTACTGGGACGAAATTAAGAAATGAGGGATCAAAATGGATATCCGACTCAATGACATTCTGACGATGAAGAAGCAGCACCCCTGCGGCAGCAGCACATGGAAGGTTCTGCGCACCGGCGCGGATTTCCGCCTCAAATGCGAGGGCTGCGGACACGAGGTAATGCTGCCGCGCAGTAAGGCGGAAAAGCATATCAAGGCGGTCCGGCACGCCGAATAATACGGATTCTTGATTCAAAAGTTTCATCAAGAATCCCGTGTGCTACGCACACTCACATCGTGCTAAGGCACGCTGTGCCGTCTTGTGCAGAATCTGACGCGCCTTCGGCGCTATAAAAAGGTTTTTTAACCTTTTTATGAGATTCTAGTATAATCGTTCGACAGAGCAAGGGTCAAAACTGCAAAAAACTCGGGTGGGAAATGAGATTCCCAATAGAAAATGCCCGTAAATATTCCGACTTTCCGAAAACCGGTCGCATCTCTCTTTTGGGATTGCGACCGGTTTTTTATGTCCGAGGGCTTATACTTTGTCCACGCAGAGACACAAAAAGAGGAGGGGGAAAACGTGCGCGTCTATGTCGATGCGGTTTTTGTTCTGAACTTTGCAATCAACTATCTGCTGCTTCGCGCATCGGCAAAGCTCGGAGCCGCCGCCATCTTGAAGCACCGTCTGGCACTCGGCGCGCTGATCGGGGCTTGCTATGCCGTCGCCGTATATTTGCCCGGCTGCAAATGGATGACCTTTTTCCCCTGCAAGCTGCTCATCGCCGCGCTGATGCTCTGCGTGGCGTTCGGGGCGAAAAAAAGCACCCTGCGTTTGGGGGCGGTTTTCGGGGCGCTGACGCTGGTGCTGTGCGGTGCGGTCTACGGCGTGCAGCTTCTGCAAAACGGGCAGGTGCATTATCGGGGAGACGCGCTGTTTTATCCGGTGTCGTTTTTTACCCTCCTGCTGACGGCGGCGGCGGTCAGCTCTGCCTGCCGTCTGCTGCTGCCGAAGCTGACGCACTCGGCTGCTTCCGTGCTGCCCGTTACGCTCAGGCTTGGTTCGCGGAAGGTGCATCTGAGCGCCCTGCGTGACAGCGGCAACACCCTTTCCGACCCAATCGGCGGCGGAAGCGTGCTCACCGTCTACTGGAAAGCGGCGGAGCCTTTGCTGCCGATCCGCCTGACAAAGGAGGCATTTTCCGCGCCTGCCGCGCTGGCGCTGCGCTTAAAGGAGCTTTCGCCGCGCCTGATCCCCTATCGCGCAGTCGGCACGGAGTCGGGACTTCTTCTGGCGCTTCCCTGCGAGATCACCATGGAAAATCAAACCAAAATCGGCCTTGTTGCGTTTTCGCCCACGCCGGTGTCGGACGGCGGCGCCTATGAGGCCCTGACCGGAGGTAATGTTTATGCTTAAAACACTCATTTCGCTTCTCAATGCCATCCTGCATCCGCCCACAAAAATCATGTATATCGGCGGCAGCGACATTCTTCCGCCTCCGCTGAGCGCGGCGGAGGAACAGCAGCTTCTGACAGAAATTGCCGAAGGAGACGAAAAAGCCAAGCAAAAGCTCATCGAGCGCAATCTGCGGCTGGTGGTCTACATTGCCCGCCGCTTTGAAAACACCGGAATCAACATCGAAGATCTGATTTCTATCGGCACCATCGGCCTGATCAAAGCGATCAGCACCTTCAAATCAGATAAAAAAATCAAGCTGGCGACCTATGCCTCGCGCTGTATTGAAAATGAGATTCTGATGCATATCCGAAAAATATCGGGGCAGAAAACCGAGGTTTCTCTGGATGAGCCGATCAATACCGACTGGGACGGCAATGAGCTGCTGCTGTCGGACATTCTGGGCACCGATGCCGATACGGTCATGCGTCCGATGGAGGAGGACGTGGAATTGCAGCTTCTGCACGAAGCGCTCTCCCGTCTGCCGGAGCGGGAACGCTATATTGTTTCTCTGCGTTTCGGCTTAAGCGGACAAAATGAGAAAACGCAAAAGGAGGTGGCCGATCTGCTCGGCATTTCGCAATCGTATATTTCGCGGCTGGAAAAGCGAATCATGCAGCGTCTGCGGCGCGATCTGCTGCGGCAGGTGTCGTGAATTTTTGCTTCCGTGACAGTATTTTGCGGGCTGAGCGCCAATTCTATGAAAAAATGCTTGCATTTCAGACGATTGAGGCATATAATATCTGTGCGAAAGAAATCACAACCTGCCGGTGTGATGGAATTGGTAGACGTAGTGGACTCAAAATCCACCGCTGGCGACAGCGTGCCGGTTCGAGTCCGGCCACCGGCACCAAAATCCGCGGTATCCCAGAAGGGGTGCCGCGGATTTTTCGTAACGGTCCGGACTCGAAGGGTTTAATCGGCACAAAGCAAGGCAGGAACGATAGTTTTCGCTGCAAAGCGAACATGCCGGCGGCATGTTCGCCGTATTTCCACCCCAACCTTACGCCGAGCCGGCCACCGGCACCAAAATCCGCGGTATCCCAGAAGGGGTGCCGCGGATTTTTCGTAACGGTCCGGACTCGAAGGGTTTAATCGGCACAAAGCAAGGCAGGAACGATAGTTTTCGCTGCAAACTGTCAAAAAGCCTGTAACCGTCAAAATCAGAAAATACTTTTGGGACATTCTGCGGTTTGTATGATTTGTAATACTGATTCTTGATTCAATCGTTTCATCCGAAATCCCGTGTGCTGGCTATAAAAAGGATTGAACCCTTTTATGTGATTCCAGTATAAAATAATTCATCCCATTCTTATGCGGCTCAGCCCATTTGCCTTGATTTTTATTCAAAATGTATTATACTATTTCATAGAGGAATATAGATTTCTGCGCCGAACTGCCCGCATACAGCGAGCTGACCGACGCAGAGGCGATAAAAAGGAGGAAAACTATGAGAACACGACTGTTATGCATTCTGATGTCCCTGGCATTGCTCCTGAGCCTGCTGCCGGTCACGGCGCTGCCCGCTTTCGCCGAGGGCGAGAGCTACCGTGTGGCAGGCGTTGCGGAGCTGTGCGGTTCCCTGTGGGACGCCAACGACGACAACAACCTGATGACCCTCAATGCGGATACCGGCCTGTACGAAAAGACCTACACCGATGTCCAGCCGGGCGAGTATCCGATCAAGGTCGTTGAGACCTGTTCCGACGGAACGACGAACTGGTACGGCGATGCCCAGGACGGAGCTTTAGTGATCTATGTTTCTGCCGTCTGCGACGTGACCGTCACCTTTGACGCCGGCACCCACGCCATCGGCATCCTGGGCGACAGCGCCGTGGAGAAGACCTGGATGGATATTGAGGCCGTCCGTGTGGTAGGCAACGGCGACGGTGTCTGGCTCAACGGCGTAAGCTGGAATCCCGCTGCGGACGAAAACAAAATGACCGAGGTCTCCTCCGGTGTCTACGAGATCACCTACGCGCAGGTTCCCGCCGGCAGCGGCTATCAGTTCAAGTTTTCCGCCAACGGCTCGTGGACGGACAACTGGGGCGCCGGCAGCGTGGAAGGCGAGGCGGTCTACAACAGCAGCACGAACATTTCCCTTGAACTCACGGAGGCCACCGACGTCACCCTGCGGCTGGATCTGACCGGCTTTGACGACAGCACCAAGCAGGGCGCGACCTATGCGGTCGTGCTGGGCAGCGGGGACGACACCGAAAAGGTCGAGGCGGATTATCTGGACGCGGAGGGCAATTTGCAGACCTGCGCCGCCGCCTCCGTGCTGACTGCCGATTCCACCGCCTGGAAGGCGGGCTGGTATGTGGCGCAGGGAGAGGTGACCATCCCTGAAGCCGTCACCCTGAACGGCGACGTACATCTGATTTTGGCGGATAACTGCGGCCTGACCGTCGAGAGCGGCATTGCGGGCAGCGGAAATCTGACCGTCTACGCCCAGAGCACCGGCGACCAAATGGGCAGCCTCACCGCCACCGGCACTGCCGTGTCCGAGAAGGATGCCGTCAGCGCCGGCATCTTCGCGGAGAGCATCACCATCAACGGCGGCGTCATCAACGCCACAGGCGGCACCGGCGAGGGCAGCGACATCACGAGCGCCGGCCTGTACAGCACGCCGGGCGATATCACGATCAACGGCGGCAGCGTCACCGCCACCGGCGGCAGCGTCACGGGTGCCTGCAGCAATAGCCTCGGCATCGCAACCGAAGAAGCCGATATCACCGTCAACGGCGGCACGGTCAACGCCACCGGTGCACCCTCCGCCACATGGAGCATCGGCATCTATGCCTACTGGGGCGCCTTCCTGCTGAGCGACGGCAGCGTCACCGCCACCGGCATGGACGCATACTATGACGGCGGCAGAACCTCCGCATGGAGTATCGGCCTTTGTTCAGACGAATTCACCGTCAGCGGCGGCGAGCTTACCGCGACCGCGGGAACGGCAGCGGGTAATATGCCTGAGTCCTACGGCATCTCCTGCGCCTTCGCTCAGATCGACGGAGGCACCGTCATTGCCGAAGCCGGCGCCGTGGACGGCGGCACGAGCATCGGCATCTCCAATTACGGCACCTTCACCGTCACCGGCGGTCAGGTCATTGCCACGTCCGGCGCGGCGACATACTCCATTGGTATCCAGTCCATTGGCGACGAACAGCGTTTCTCCGTCTCCGGCGACGCCGCCGTGGAGGCCACCAGCGGCGAAAGCACGAACCTCAGCGCAGGCATCTATGCCTACAGTTGGGAAGGAGGCGGAACCGTCAGCATCTCCGGCCACGCCTCTCTCCTTGCCATCGGCAAGCACAGCGATGACACAAGCTACGGCATCTATGCGGAATTCCCCTATGCCGACGAGGCATCCAAGGTTCCCGCTGTGCAGGTCACGGGCGGCGACCTGAACGTCATCTGCTTCGGCGGAAACGAGCTGAGCTATGGCGTCTATGCCGCAACGATCCTTGGCGACGAAGCCCCGCAGATGACGGGAGAGTTGTACATCTCCGACGGCCATGTCCGTGTCCATAACACGGACGAGGGCGGGCAGAATCATTCCGCCCTGAGCGCGCAGCCCGACCTGTCCGGCTACGGCGGGTATATGTGGCGCACCGGAATGGAAGAAGGCTTCACGCCCTCCACCACCCCCTATGAATACAGCCCGACCCACAGCTTTGTGGAGTTCGGCGGCGTCGCCAGCTACGGCGTCAGCGTCAACGGCGTGGACGTCAACGAGGTCAACTATGCCGATGTTCTCTCTGACGGCGTCAACGACGGCAAGGTCAGCTATGACCCGGCGACCAACACCCTCACCGTCACCGGTGCTCTGAAAGACGCCGAGGACAACAGCGTCCTTCTGGAGATCGCCGGCAACGATACCACAGACGTGGTGCTGAGCAACGACACCGATTCCCCCGTCTCCGCGGGTCTGACTGCCTTCGCCGTGAAGGATGTCACGCTCACCACAAACAGCGGCAATCCGGCGTTCACCGGCGCGGTGGACATCACCTGCTCCGGCAATGTAGCGCTTGCCAACAGCGGCACCGGCCTGACGGTCGCCGGCTCGCTGACCGTCAACGGCGCAAATAACGTCACGGCAACGGCAGCCGGCAGCGGCCAGGTGATCATGGGTACGACGGTGATCTCCTGCTCCGGCGATGTATCCATCGTCAACAGCGGTACCGGCATGGCTGTGACCGCTCCGCTGACCGTCAACGGCGCGAAGGATGTCACGGTCACCGCAAACGGCGGTCCGACGATCGCCGCTGCGGCAAATATCGACTGCTCCGGCAATGTAACGATTGCCAACAGTGGCGGCAACATAACGGTCGCCGGCACGCTGACCGTCACCGCTGCGAAGGATGTCACGGTCACCGCAAACGCCAAAAATCCGGCGATCGCTTCTGCGGCGAATATCAACTGCTCCGGCAATGTGAAGATCGTCAACGAAGGCGCCGGCAATGCCGTGTCCGGCAAGCTGACCGTCACCGCTGCGCAGGATGTCACCGTTTCTGCAAAGTATTACGGCCCGGCGATCCCCTCTGCGGTGGAGATCACCTGCTCCGGCAACGTGACGCTCACCAACGAAAGCACCGGTATGTTCACGGGCAGCACGCTGACCGTCCACGAGGCGAAGAACGTCACGGTCACCACGAATTCCGGCTCCCCGGCGATCTCCGGTGAATACGGCGCCGACTATGCTGCAAAGATCAACTGCTCCGGTAATGTGAAGATCACCAACAACGGCGGCATGGCTTTGGGCGGCACGCTGATCGTCACGGGTGCGCAGGATGTCACGGTCACCGCAAACGCCAACAATCCGGCAATCGCCGGCGTTACGGATATTACCTGCTCCGGCAACGTGACGCTCACCAACGAAGGCACCGGCATGGTCGTGCCAGGTCCGCTGACCGTCACGGGTGCGCAGGACGTCACGGTCACCGCGAACACCACCAACCCGGCCATCAGCAGCACGACAACGATCACCTGCTCCGGCGAAGTGGAGATCGTCAATCTGGGAGGCGGCAGAGCCCTCGTAAGCACCCTTGAGATTCGGAAAACCGATGCGCACGGATATGCGGTGAAAACCGGCACCGACCCGGACAATCTCACGGTCTATGCCGAAAAAGCCGCGGGTGAGACCTTCGGTCCGGAAACGCTCAGCGCTTCCGTGGTAAAGACCTCGACGACCCACAGCCTGACCAAGATCGAAGCCAAAGACCCCACCTGCACGGAAGACGGCAACAGCGAATACTGGACCTGTTCTGTTTGCGGCAGGTACTTCTCAGACGAGAACGGTACAACTGAAATCGAAAAGGATAGCTGGTTGATCTCCGCCACCAATCACAGCCTGACTAAGACGGAGGCGAAAGAGCCCACCTGCACCGAGGCAGGCAACTCCGAATACTGGACCTGTTCTGTTTGCGGCAGGTACTTCTCAGACGAGAACGGTACAACTGAAATCGAAAAGGATAGCTGGTTGATCTCCGCCACCGGCCATAGCCTGACCAAGACCGAGGCGAAGGAACCCACCTGCACCGAGGCAGGCAACAGCGAATACTGGGCCTGCTCTGTTTGCGGCAAGTTCTTCTCCGACGAGAACGGCACAACTGAAATCGAAAAGGATAGCTGGGTGATCTCCGCCACCGGCCACAGCCTGACCAAGACGGAGGCGAAAGCTCCCACCTGCACCGAGGGCGGCAACAGCGCGTATTGGACCTGCTCCGCCTGCGGCAAGTACTTCTCCGACGAGAACAGCACAACTGAGATCGAAAAGAATAGCTGGCTGATCTCCGCCACCGGCCACACGGAAGTCATTGACGCGGCAGTCTCCGCCACTTGCACCGAGGCAGGCAAAACCGAGGGTAAACACTGCTCTGTATGCGGTGAAGTCTTAGCGGCGCAGCAGGAAATTCCCGCCCTGGGACATGATTGGAATGAGGGAACAGTTACCACGCTGCCCACGGAGACAACAGAGGGCGTAAAGACCTTTACCTGCAAGCGCTGCGGCGTGACGAAGACGGAGAGTATTCCGGCGACAGGAGAGCAGAACAATGATCCCTGCGACGGTGGAGAGAACTGCCCGAGCGGAAAGTTTGTGGACGTGAATCCGAAGGAATGGTATCATCCGTATGTGGATTACGCCGTGACGCACGGGCTGTTCGGCGGCACAAGTGAAAATACCTTTGAGCCGGAGACAGCGATGACGCGAGCCATGCTCGTCACCGTCCTGTGGCGGTATGAAGGACAGCCGGAAGCAGGGAAAAACACCTTCTCCGATGTCCCAAACGGAAAATGGTACACAAACGCGGTCGCATGGGCTGCGGAAAACGGCATTGTCGGCGGCGTTGGGAACAACCGATTTGACCCCGATGGGGAAATCACCCGCGAACAAATGGCGACGATCCTGTTCCGCTACGCGGAAAAGAAGGGAATCGATACGAGCAAGCGCGGCAGTCTGAATATCTTCTCTGACGAAAAGCAGCTCAGTGCCTACGCCAAAGACGCTGTACAATGGGCAGTCGCGGAGCAGATTATCAACGGTTCCGATGGAAAACTCCTGCCGCAGGGCAGCGCGACAAGAGCGCAGGTGGCAACCATCCTGATGCGCTTTATTGAAAATATTGTGAAATAAAACAGAAAGACCTGCCGCAAATTTGCGGCAGTCTGAGGGCACCGCTTTTCGCGGTGTCCTTTTTTATGAAACGAAAAAGGACGCACGGTTATTCGGCCTTATACTAGAATCTCATAAAAAGGTTAAAAAAATTTTTATCAAGAATCAGTATTAAAAAGTGTGAGCTTATGGTTGGTGTCGCACAGACCGAGAAAGACCTCGTTTGCGCTTTGAAAGCCCTGCTCCTCCAACTGCTTTTGAAGCCATTTGTCGTCCAGCCCCATCCGTTTTAAATTTTCATCCATGACCCTGCCGTCCATAATCACCTCTGTACTGATCGTTTCCTGCTTCGGTTTTATGCCGTTGTCGGCGGGGAGCATGGGACGCTTATCGCTGACGGGAAGAATGGCAAGCTTGCCGTTATATTCAAAGACTGCGGTTTGAATGTCGCTCAGATTAAAATATCCTGCCTCTCTGCACATCACCATGAATTCGCTCAGATCGAGCTTGGCTTTTTTCATATTTTTGCGGTAGAGCTTTCCGTTGTCCATAATGACAGTCGGCGTGCCGTTGATATATTTGCGAAGCTTCGGATACTTGCTTGTTATGATGCTGAAGCCAAAGGTAACGCCGCAATAGATCAGCAATGCAATCAGCGGCTTCCACGGGTGCTCCAGCTCGGTGGCAAGCTCGGCGGCAATGGAGCCGATGGTGATGCCGGCAATATAGTCAAACAGGTCTAATTGGGAGATTTGCCTGTGCCCCATGATTTTTGCCAGCAGAAACAGTGCCGCAACAGACAGCAGCGATGTCAGGATAACATTGAGAATATCCATTTGATCCCTCCGGACGGTTTTCTGCTATGATTGCCAAAATTCGCAGGATCGATACGCCAAAAGGGAGATGTAACATATGCTATAAATGGGGGGACTTGGAAATGAATTCATGTGAATTAACGGCGGCCGTTACCGCGGCTGCCAATCTGCTCTCCGGCAGGCTGACGGTCAATGAGCTTAGCTTGCTTGGAGCGGTGCTGACGCAGCTTGGAGATACGCTTGCCACAATTGCGGCGCAAAGAAGCCTTTGCGACGATGAAAAGTAATGCAAAAGATATGGATAGCACCATTTCTGCGCTTTGTCATAGGATAATAGCATGAAAGGGGCGATTAAAATGCCGATACAGAATCCTCTGTTTTTTCATCAGCTTCCGAACTTTGCCCAAATTCTTCGTCGGGCACCCTCCGCGAGCGCATGGATCAAGGGAAGCTCGGAATTTCCGATGATTTCCGGAAACGTTTCCTTTTTCCAGACCGCAATCGGCGTGCTTGTTTCCGTGCAGATCACCGGACTTCCGGCTTCGGAGAGAACATGCAGGAATCAGTTTTTCGCGTTTCATATTCACAGCGGAGGCATCTGCAATCCGGACGATGCCTTTGCAGATACGCAGTCGCATTATAATCCCGATCACTGCGACCATCCCAACCATGCCGGAGATCTGCTGCCGATTTTGGGAAATCACGGCTATGCCTTTGAGGTGTTTTTGACGGATAACTTTTCCGTCGATGAAATTGTCGGGAAAACGGTAATCGTCCATCGGAATCCCGATGATTTCACCTCGCAGCCCTCCGGCAACGCAGGAACAAAAATTGCCTGCGGAGAGATTATGCGTACCTTGCGGAGAACGTGAGGCTACGGCGGCGCTTTTTGAGGGCGCGTTTGGATGAAACTGCGAAGATATTTCTGCAAAAACCACCGAAATACTTGCAATAATACGGCTCAATTTGTATAATAAATACCATATAACGATCCGTTCAATTCCTTGCAATTTCTGTGCGGGCAAACTCGGCGGTGCGGGCTTTTCCACACCGTTTTCGGCGCGATCCGCCTGTGAACAATGCTTGCCGGCAGGAAAGAGCCTCTCGACGAGGGAATCGGATTGTTTTATCACCATCTTTTACAGACCAGAAAGGAGCACAGCGTATGATTTGCAGAAAATGCGGAGCGGAATACCCGGATGGAGGAAAATTCTGTCCGGCCTGCGGAACGGCAGCCGTGCCGCCGCAGCCGCAGCAGCCCACTTCACAGACCTATCAGCCCAATTCACAGCCTCAACAGCCAACGGCGCAGAGCGTGTATTATGCGCCGCAGCCCCGGCCCTCTGCACCGACGGACCCTGACACCTTTTTCCGTTATCATCCGGAATACCGTCCTCTGGGCGCATGGGCATATTTTGGGCTCAGCCTACTGTACTCCATCCCGATTGTCGGATTTGTTTTCCTGATCGTCCATTCCTTCAGCAGAGGAAATCTTGTCCGCAGGAGCTATGCCCGTTCCTTCTGGTGCGGACTGATGATTGCGGCGATTATCCTGGTGATTTTGCTGATCTGCGGATTCAGCATTTTTGATCAGCTTGGCAGAGGCTATTATTACTATTAACGGCAGGGCAGAAGGCGGCATATGAACACCAGAATCTACATTGCGGATACGGCAGCACTGGAAGATCCCGTGCTGTATGAAGGCTTCTATGCCGCCATGCCTCTTTGGCGGAAGGAGAAAATTGACGCGCTGCGTCTACAGCGGGACAAGCGGCTTTCTCTGGGGGCAGGTGTTGCGCTGCAAAAGGCGCTGAGCGATATCGGGATACAACAAATGCCTGCAATCGCCTGCGGTGCAAACGGAAAGCCGTACTTTCCGAAGCGGCCGGCGCTCAGGTTCAACCTCTCCCATTCCAAAACAAAGGTGATGTGCGCGCTTTCCGATTGGGAAGTCGGCTGCGATGTGGAGAAAATCACCTCGGCAAATCTCCGCGTTGCCAAACGGTTTTTCTCCGCTCGGGAATATGACCTCCTCGCCGCGCAGAGCGACGAAGAGGAACAGAAGGTGCTCTTCTGCCGCATCTGGACGCTGAAGGAAAGTTTTCTGAAAGCGACCGGAAAGGGACTTTCCCTGCCGATGAATTGTTTTTCTGTCTGTCCGAATGGGGAAAGCATTCATTTTGAGCAGTCGTTTGACTCGGATTTTTATGACTTCTTTGAGATGGATGTTGCCGACGGCTTTCGCTATGCCTGCTGCCTGAAGCACGCAAGCTTTGACGAGCCGCCTGAAATTTTTCGGCTGGATTTTCAAACAGGAAATACATCGCCCCTTTGATACGAAAACAGCAAATGCCATTCTGAGATGCGCGGAAACACACAAAATGTTTCGGCAGAGTTCAGAATGGCACTTTGCTGTTATGATATTCGGAGGAGGCGATCAGCCCGGCATCCGGGGCTTTCCGCAGTAGAATGCGGCAACCAGACCCGGACCGGTATGTGCGCCGATGGTCGTGCCGATATAGGCGTAGGAAACGTCCTTGAACGGAACGCGTGACATGATCGCTGCGGCATACTCCTCTGCCGTCTGCCGAGCGTTTGCGTGCAGGACATAGAGCGTCTGCGACTGCGGATCCTCGACCGTTTTTTCAACATAATCGCAGATGCGCTGATAGGTTTTCTTCACGCCGCGGCATTTGTCAACAACGCGCAGCTCTCCGCGGTCATTCAGATTCAGAATCGGACGAATATTCAGCGTGTGCGCGACCACCATGCCGGCACGGCTGACGCGGCCGCCGCGATAGAGATACTCCAGATTGGCGGTCGTGTAGTAGGGATGGACGTGGTGACGGAATTCGAGAAGCTCCTTTGCGCAGTCTTCGGCGCTCATGCCGCTGTTCCGAAGCTGAACGGCGTGCATGACCTGAATACCGTAGGCCATGCAGGCGCCGAGGGAGTCAATCACAAAAAGCTCCGCGTCGGGGAACTCCTCCAGCAGGGTTTCGTGTGCAAGGCAGGCGTTCTGATAGGAGCAGGAGATGCCGCTGCCCATGGCAATGTGGACAATCGGAAGCTTCTGTTCCAGCAGAGGACGCCAGAAAGCAAGATATTCCTCTATGTTGATCGCGCTGGTATGGACATTGGCATTTTGCGCCATTTTTTCGTATAATTCGACGAAGTCCTCAACACGCATCGTATCTTTACGGGCAACGCCGTCCAGTTCATAGGTCATGCGCAAAACGGTAACGTCGTTTTGTTCACAGTATTCCAGAGGAAGATCACAGCCGGAATCGGTAGTCAAAAGAAACGGATACATAATCAAGCTCCTTTGCAGTCAGATTTCTGAAAAGATTTTACCATGCGCACGTCCTAAAAGCACTCTCTGATCCGCGAAAGGGGATAAACCGGCGGTAGAATCCCACTCTACTGACAGTAGAATCCAGTGTTTTCAAGGGTTTCCGGGGCTTTTTTGGTGCTGCCGCTTCCGGCGGAGGGAAACCGCACTGTGTTTGTACGCCGGAGGAATATTCCGGTTTCGACAGAGGGCGGTTTTTTGAAAACGCAGAAGAAAAACCGTTGAGAAGAAAAGAAAATATGGTATAATAAATTCGGAAAGAGGTGATTGATTTGAAAATTTTGCTCAATCCGGATGCCGAAGTTGTGGCAGTGGTTAAAAAGGGACTGAAGCAGACCGGCGGCTACTGTCCGTGCCGCCGCGAACGGACGGAGGACACAAAATGTATGTGCAAGGAATTTCGGGAGCAGATCGCCGATGAGAACTACGAGGGCTTTTGCCACTGTATGCTCTACTATAAACAAAAGTAAGCCCGATCCGAAACCGTTAAAAGTGAAAACGACACAAAAGGAAGGCGCTGCGGCGCTTGCTCGGAGCACCTTTGAAACAAAAAACGGATAGGCAAAGTATACCACAGAAAAGGAAAAATTCAACACTCGAAACGGGTGTGATATTCAAAATTTTTAACAAAAGGAGTATTCTATGGAAATCGTGTTGACATCTGAAAATTTTGAGGCGGAGGTGCTTTCTGCAAAGCAGACGGTTCTGGTAGACTTCTGGGCAACGTGGTGCGGTCCGTGCCGCATGATCGCGCCCGAAATCGAGGCGATTGCCGCAGAGGGCAAGGTCAAGGTCGGCAAGGTCAATGTGGACGAGCAGGCGCAGCTTGCCAACCGATACGGCATCGAAAGCATTCCGACCGTTTTGATTTTTAAGGACGGCAAGCTTGTCGAGCGAGCAGTCGGCTATCGCAAGAAGGAGCAGTTGGAGGCGCTGCTTTGAAGCTGCCGATAACGTACCGAACCGTCAAATAATATTTGACGACAGCATCAGGCAGCGTTAAACGTGACTCTTTCCCACTCTTTGCGCTTTTTTCCTAATTTGTCATTCTGAGGAACGTAGTGACGAAGAATCCTTTCTCTATCGATAGTGCGAGGATCCTTCGCTGACGCTCAGGAGGACATACCAAAAACATATACGCAATGTAGGTGAGTCTACAGTCTTTGTCATTCTGAGGAACGTAGTGACGAAGAATCCTTTCTCTATCGATAGTGCGAGGATCCTTCGCTGACGCTCAGGAGGACATATGTGCATTGCATGAGAAAATGTGACTAAATATTTCAAAAACGGCGGCAAAACGATCGTTGTTTGAAGCGGCAAGGGCTGCTTCGGACAGACGGTCGTTTTGCCGTATTCTTTTGAATCTTTTGAATATAATGCCTACGGGAAAATGCCGTGAATGTCCTGCGCTCCGCTTCCTGCGACAGAAAAAAAGACGGGATTTGTAATGTGAAAACCTGCCGGAATTTGGCAGCGCGGCGGCAGGCTCGGTGTCGAAAAAAGGGAGAGCCGGTATTGCAATTCAGGGGGAATTCGGTTATAATGGGAAGAAGAAAATGGCCGATTATAATCAGACTGCTAAAAAAGTTCCGGAAGCCGAGCAACTCGCGCCTGTCGGCGTACATAGGTACGGTAGGGCGCGAGTTGCGATGGAAGTCAAAATCCTTGCGAAGCAAGCAGGATTGTAACAAAATCGTTCCTTATATGTCATTCTGAGGAACGCAGTGACGAAGAATCCTTCTCTACCGAAGTGCGAAGATCCTTCGCGTTCGCTCAGGATGACATAGAAAGAAACCTTGGTTCGGCATCGGTGTATATACGCGCTCTTGTCATTCTGATTTTGACGGTTACGGACTTTTTTGACAGTCTGAATTTTTTGTGTTAGCGGAAATGGAAAAAACATGAGTCACAACGATCTCTGCGGCTATCCGACGATCAATTCGTTCGTCAAGGCGAAGCTGCATCGCTTTGAGAATACAGAGCATAGCTTCCGAGCGCTTTTTGAGCTGATGTTTGCCGAAAAGGAGAACATTCTCTATGAGCGCAGCGAGGGCTATCGGATCCTTCGAACGAGCTACGGCGAGGCAGAGCGCGAGATTTTGCTGCGTGCCGCCACCCTGAAAACGCTTCTTCCGAAGCTGCCTCAAAACGCTGTGGTCGGCATCCATATGGAAAACAGCCTGTCGTTTATTGAGATGCTCTGGGCAGTGCTGCTGTGCGGCTGGTGTCCGCTGCTGATGAATCTGCGGCTGGACGATCACATGCTTTCGCAGGCGCTTTCAGACAGCAATACGCAGGCGGTCATTTCCGACGGCACGTCTTTTGCCGTGCCTACGCTTTTGGAAAAGGAGATCGTTCCGGCGGCAGCTCCGATCGCGCTCGGACAGACCGGTGCGGAAATTTTGCTCATGTCCTCCGGAACGTCCAGCAGTCTGAAGCTCTGTGCCTACAGTGCGGAGGAATTTTATTGGCAGATTCATGACAGCTGCGATATTATCCGCCGATGCAGGCAGATGAAAAAGCATTATGACGGGCATCTGAAGCAGTTAACGTTCCTGCCGTTTTACCATGTGTTCGGGCTGACGGCGATGTATATCTGGTTTGCGTTTTTTTCGCGCACCTTCGTTCAGCTCAACGATCTTGCGCCGCAGACGATTCTGAATACCGTTCGCCGCCACCGCGTCACCCATATTTTTGCCGTGCCGTTGTTTTGGCAGCGCGTGTACGATCAGGCAATGAAGAAAATCAACGAACGCGGCGAGGAGACGGTCAAAAAATTCCGAAAGGGCATTGCCATTGCCCAAAAGATCGGAGATGTTCCCGTTTTGGGCAAGCTGTTCAGCCGTATTGCCTTCCGCGAGATCCGCGAGCAGATGTTCGGAGACAGCATCCGCTTTCTCATTTCCGGCGGCAGCGAGATCTCCGAAGAGGTGCTGACGTTCTTCAATGCCATCGGCTACCATATTGCAAACGGCTATGGCATGAGCGAGGTCGGCATAACCTCCGTGGAGTTAAGTCCGAAAAGAAGGCTACGCAGTGCGGGCTTTGTCGGGCAGCCGTTTTCCTCCGTGGAATACCGCCTGTCTGACGAAGGGGAGCTGCTTGTCCGCGCCCGCACTTCCGCAAAGTACATCATTGAAAACGGCGAAAAGCATTTTCAAACGGACTGGTTTTCAACACGCGACCTTGCCGCGTGCGAAAACGGTCACTACCGCATTCTGGGCAGACGGGACGATCTGGTCGTTTCGTCCTCCGGAGAAAATCTGAATCCTTGCTTGATCGAGCCGCGCTTTGAGCTTCCCGACGCTGCGGGCGTCTGCCTGATCGGTGTGCAGGAGGGCGGCGGAACAAAGCCGGTTCTGCTTGTATCGGTGCGGCAGCCGATCACGAAAAAAAGACTGTCCGCGCTCCGTCAGGCGGTCTATCAGCGCGCCTCCGAGCTTCGGTTGGAGGGGCAGCTCGGAAAAATCGTTCTGACTGCCGATGAGCTGATGCTGCCGCAGGAGTTCAAGCTCAATCGCCGCCGTTTGGCACAGGCCTATGCGGCAGGCGAGCTGACGGAGCTTTCCGAAGAAAGCGGCGCGGGCGCGTCCGGGCGTGACGGCAGTGCGCTTGCCGCGCAGCTTCGCGCTCTGTTTGCCGAGGCGGTAAATCAACCGGCAGAGGAAATCGGGGACGATGCCGACTTCTTCCGCGACTGCGGCGGCACGAGTCTGGATTATTTTGCCATGATTTCCCGAATGCAGGAGGAATACGGAATCTCCTTCCCTTCCGTCGGCGGACAGAGCCTCGGCACGGTCAGGGAATTTTGTCAATACATTGAGGCGGCACAAGACCATGCTCTATAAATTCTGGAACGCGTTTACAAAAATTACCGCGTGGCCCGTGCAGAAGCTTATTTTCCGCACCAAAATTCTTTATGAGGATGCGGCGGTGCAGAAGCGCAGCATCCGCGGGCCGGCGATCTTAATATCCAACCATACCTCCGTGTTTGACTATGCGATCTGGCTGTTCGTGTTTTTCGGACGGACGCTCCGCTTTCAGATGGCGGAGGTGCTGTTCCGAAAGAAGCCGCTGGGGCTGTTTCTGCGGATGCTGGGCGGCATCTACGTCAACCGTGAATCGCATGATTTCGGTTTTGTGGCGCAGTCGGAGCGAATTTTGGAAAAGGGCGGCGTTGTCGGTATTTTTCCGGAAAGCCGGCTGCCGCTGCCGGAAGAGGAACGTCCGCTGCCGTTTAAGCCCAGCGCGGCGTTTCTGGCGCTTGCGTCCGGCGTTCCGGTGATTCCGGTCTATACAAACGGCTGCTATTGGAAATGGAAGCGTGCCGTTGTGATGATCGGTACGCCGATGGATGTATCGCAGCTAACCGATGATCGCCTGAGTGACAAAGAAAACATTGACCGCGTAACGCAGGCAATGCGTGCGCGTGTGATAGAATTGGGGAAGAAACTGGATGAACGACGCGGCGAAAAAACGAAATAAGCTGTTTTCCTTCCGATATCTGTTTTATGATTTCGTAAAAATTACCGCGGCGCTGCCGGGACTGATCGCGTTTCGCCCGAAGCTCCTGTACGAAAACGACCGTGCGCGGAAAAAGATTCGCGGCGGTGCGCTGCTGATTGCCAATCATATCGGATTTGCCGACCCTGTCTATCTGATGCTCGCGGTCTGGTATCGGCGGCACCATTTTATCTGCACGGCGGATTTTTTCCGCAGCAAGGCGCGCTGGTTGTTTCAGCATTTCCTCTGCATTCCCATTGAGCGGGAAAATTTCAGCATGGACTCCTTTCGGGAGATCACAAATCACCTGAAGGCAGGCGACATTGTTTCCATGTTTCCGGAGGGGCATGTCAATGAGGACACCAGCGGCGCGGTCGCGTCGTTTAAGTCCGGCATGGTGCTCATGGCAATGCGCAGCGGCGCACCCATTGTGCCCATCTACATTCGCAAGCCGGCGCACCGGTACAACCGTGTCGTCATGGTAATCGGCGAACCGGTAGATATCACCGAACGCTACGGTCTGCGCCCGTCCTTCGCGCAGGTGGAGGAGCTGGCGAACCGGCTGTATCAAAAAGAGAACGAACTGAAAAATCTGTGTACCTGAGGGGAGAACAACAAATGCAGAGCAGATCGAGAGAAATTTTTGGAAAATACACCGATCCGGAAACGTTTGAGAAAATCCGGGAATATAACACCGTCAGTGAAATGTGGGAAAACTGTCTGCGGCAGTATCCGCAGGCGATTGCCATAGAAGACGCGGGCGAAAAATACAGCTATGCGCGGCTGGAAAAGGATGCCGCCGAGTTCCGCACACTTCTGGCTCGTCCGGAGGGCGAAACACGGTGTGTCGGCCTTCTCATTTCCAACTCCTATGCCTTTGTCAAGGCGTATCTCGCCGTTGTCACGCTGGGCTATACGGCAATGATCCTGCCGGTTCAGTTGGATGAAATGACCGTGTTCGGCTGCTGCATGAAGTACGGTCTGGACGCGCTGGTCTATCAGCCGGAGCTGAAGGAAAAGGTTTCCGTTGTGGCTGCGCGTGCGCAGCAGGTGCAGCTCATCGCGTCGGATGCGGCTTCGGAAACGGCCACAGCGCTTCGTGCCTGCAAGAAGGAAGACCCCTGCGTCATCATGTTTACCGGCGGCACAACCGGCAAGAGCAAGGGGGCGCTGCTTTCCAACGACGCCGTCATGCAGGGAACGGTCAACGGCTGCTACGGCTACCGTGACGTGTTCTCTCAGCGATATCTTCTGGTGCTGCCCCTGTCGCACGTGTTTGGGCTGATCCGCAACCTGATGACCTCGCTGTATACCGGCAGCACCCTGTTCATCTGCCGCAACAACAAGGATATGTTCCGCGACATCGCCATGTTCCGCCCAACCATTCTTGTCGTGGTTCCCGCGCTGGCGGAGATGGCGCTCACGTTGTCAAAAAAGTTCGGCCGCAATATGCTCGGCGCGGACATGAAATATATCATCTGCGGCGCGGCAGCCGTTGCGCCCTATCTGATCGGGGAATATCAGAAGCTCGGAATCACCCTCTTCCCCGGCTACGGCCTGACCGAATCTGCCAACCTTGTTTCGGGCAATCCGGAATGTGCCGAAAAGCCGGATTCCGTCGGTATTCCGTATCCGAATCAGGAGCTTCGCATCGAAAACGGCGAGCTGTGGCTCAAGGGGCGCAATATCATGCAGGGCTACGTCTCCGAGCCGGAGGAGCCTTCGTTTGAAGACGGCTGGTTCCGCACGGGCGATCTGGTTCGCCTGGATGAGGAGGGCTTCCTGTATATCACGGGGCGCATCAAGGAGGTCATTGTGCTTCCGAGCGGCGAGAACATCTCTCCGGCGGAGCTGGAGGCGAAGTTTAACGAGCTTCCTTTCGTGCAGGATTCCCAGGTTTTTGAAGACTTGACCGAAAACGGCGCGCATATTCTTGCGCTGGAGATCGTTCCGCGTGCCACGGAGCTTCCCGCGCTGGGCGAAAATCCCAACCCGGTGATGATGGAGAAGCTACACGCGGTCAACGAGGCGCTGCCCTCCTATGCCCGCGTCAGCCGCATTGTCATCCGTGACAGCGACTTTGCAAGAACGCCCAGTATGAAGATTGTGAGATATCAGAAATGCAAATGAACAGAACAGAAATTACAGAACAACTCAAGGACATCCTCCTCTCCGCCGATCAGCGCAACAGCGACCGCATCGAAAATTTTACCGATGCCTCCCGCCTGATTGCCGATATGGGACTGACCTCCGTCAGTATGCTCTACATGGTCATCGCGATTGAAGAGACTTTTGGCATTTGTTTTGACGATGTCGGAATGACGGATTTTGTCACGCTGGGCGATGTGATAGATTATATCGAGAGGAAACTTTCATAAACGGCATACGGCAAAAACGCCGGTTCCGCTCCGAAAAAAACATACGCTCTGTGGGAAAGAGTTTGCCGGAGCGTTCAGAAACGGAAACGAGATGCAATGATTGTTTTATACCTTCTGTCCGGAATGGTGCTGCTGTACCTGTTTTTCATCGTCTGTCCGGCGGTGACCGCCTTCTTTTCGGTCTTTTCCCGCAAGGACGGAGCGGATCCGGACGAGATCGATCCGAGTCATTCCTATTACGCGCCCTATCTGCCGGAAATGCGTGAGGCGGCAAACTTTCTCAAGGCGCAGAAAAGCACACAGGTCAGCCTGACGAGCCGTGACGGCATCGAGCTTGCCGCCGACTGGTACGACAGCGGCGCGGAGGTGCTTGCGATTTGTATGCACGGCTTTCGTTCCACGCCGCTGACGAGCTTCTGCGTTCTGGGCAAAGAGCTGAAAAGCATGGGCTGTGACCTGCTTCTGGTGCAGCAGCGCGCACACGGAGGAAGTCAGGGCAAGCGCAGCACGCTGGGACTTTTGGAAAGCGGCGATCTGCTTGAGTGGATCGAATGGGCGCAACAGCATACCGACGCGAAAAAGCTGCTTCTGTGCGGCATTTCGATGGGGGCGGCGGCGGTTGCGCTCGCCTCAGACAAGATCCGTTCGGAAAAGGTTCGCGCCATGATCCTCGACTGCGGCTTCGCTTCTCCCTATGAGCAGATGATACAAGACTGCGGCAAATGGCATCTTCCCGGAAGAGTGATGGTTCCGATCATTGCACTGTGCGCGAGGCTGGTTCTGCACGTGGATCTGAAAACCTCCTCCTGCGACAGCTTGGCGCAGACAAAAATTCCGGCATTTTTCCTGCACGGTACGGCAGACATTTCCGTTACGCCCGCGCAGGGACAAAAATGCTTTGCCGCCTGCGCTTCGGAAAAGGAGCTGCTTCTGGTAGACGGCGCGCAGCATACCGTCAGCCTGATGGCGGGCGGCGAACCGGCAAAGCAGCGCATACGCGCTTTCGTCCGAAAATATGTTTTTCGTTCGGAAGCCGCCGAATCAATCAGCGGCGTACACACTCGCTGAACGATTCTGAATCATCCATACAAAAAAAGAAAGAAGGGTTATCCAATGAAATCATTTGTTATCCTTGCTGATGCAACCTGCGACCTCAGCGAAGAATTCCAGAGAGAATATGATATCGGGGTCATCCCCGGTCACATTGAGCTTCCCGACGGAACGGAGATACCGTCCTTCCTGAAGTGGGAGAAGTACAGCCGTGAGGATTTTTATGCTTCTTTGAAAAAGAATCCCAACGGCTATTCCACCTCTCCGGCGAACGTTGCCGAATTTTCCGCGGCGATGGAGCCCTATGCGGCAGAGAATGTGGGCGTGTTGCTGCTGACGATCTCCAGCGGCATCAGCGGCGCCTTCAATTTTGCCTCACAGGCAAGAGAAGAGCTGCTCCGGAAGTATCCCTCGGCGGAGATTCGCATTGTGGATTCCATGCGCTTCGGCCCGGGCTTCGGCCTGATGGCGGTTTATGCGTCCATGCTGCGCTCCCAGGGAAAAACCCTTGCCGAAACGGCTCAATGGCTGGAGGACAATAAAAACCGCTTCCACCAGGCCGGCTGGTTGGATGACCTTTCTTTTGTTGCGAAAAAGGGACGCATTACGCAGCCCAAGGCCTTCTTCGGTACGCTTGCAGGCGTCAAGCCGATCGGTGAATTTGACTATAACGGCCTGACCACCGTTCTGGGCAAGGTCAAGGGCGCAAAGACCGCCTATTCCGTCCTGCTCGGCTACATGGAGGCAACCATCGAAAATCCCGAAGAACAGATCATTTTTATCGCGCAGACCAACCGTCTGCCGCAGGCAATGGAGTATAAGAAAATGATCGAGGAGAAGTTCCGTCCGAAGGCGGTATTTGTCAACGATGTATTCCCCTCCTGCGGCATCAACATCGGGCCGGGTCTGATGGCAGCGTATTATATGGGCAAGCCCATTTCCAAGGATCTCAGCGAAGAACGCGCACTTTTCGACAAGTTAACTTCAGAAGGATAAATAATACCATGAAAAAATTGAAAACCAAGCGGCAAATGCTGCTGTACGCGATTTCCGGCATGGGCGTAAATATGCTCAACCTGATGATGGGCTCTTATCTGTGCAGCGCCCTGATTGCATCGGGCTTCGGTAAGGATGTCATCGCATACCAGACCTTCGCGCAGAAGGATCTGGTCATCGCGGCAGTCTGGGCGGTGTTCGGACTGGTGGCCAAAATCATCGACGGCATCATTGACGTTCCGATGGCATCGCTGACGGATAACCTCAAATCCCGTTGGGGCAGAAGACGTCCGTCTTTGATGATCGGATTTATCCCGATGGTGGCAGCCTATCTGCTGTTTCTCGTCGTCCCCAATGACGGCGCGACCCTTTGGAACACGATCTACTACGGCGTTGTGCTGTGTATCTTCTACAGCTTCTATACGCTGACGATGGTTACTTATTACGCAACGTTTACGGAAATTGTGGATAGTGAACGCGACCGTTCCTTTATCTCCAATGTCAAATCCGTCTGCGATATTATCTATTTTATCCTTGGCTATGTCGGCGTTCGCGCCATGCTCAACGGCATGAACATCCGCACGGTGGCGCTGATCGTGCTGCCGCTGTCGCTGACGATGATGATTCCGATGTTCATGATTCACGAGCCGTCTACGCGCAGTGGCGTTGGCGAAAAGACCGAATCCGTCAGTATCATCAAATCTCTGCGCTGCACCTTCCGCAACAAGGCTTTCATTCTCTGGATGATCGTCTATGCGTTTATGACCTTCGGCGTACAGCTCTTTCTCAGCGGTATCAACGAATACTTCTCCAAGGCCGGCATGAGCATGATCTATGTGATGATTGCCTCCTTCCTTCCCGTTCCGCTGACGCTGATGCTCTTTAACAAGATCCAGCGCAGGTGGGGCTTCGGCGTGTCCTTTACCTATGTGCTTCTGACCTTCTCTGTCGGAATGCTTTCCATGTTTGCCGCTTCTTATCTGCCGGCAGGCACGGCAAAAACCGTGATCTCCATTCTCTGCGGTCTGATCTGCTCGTTTGCGGTCGGCGCGTTGTTTGCCGTTGCCTACTCCATTCCGTCGGAGCTTGCCGCGCAGGAGGAGAAAAAGACCGGAATTGCCAATTCCGCGATGTATTTTGCGGTGCAGGGGCTGTTTTCCGGTGTGGCGACCGGCATCGGCGCGAGCGTTGTGCTGACCACCCTGAAGGACACCGACACCGTATTCTATCTGACGGCCATCAGCGCGCTCGGAACGCTGGTTGCGGCGGTGCTGATGCCGAAGCTGCCCAAGAGCCTGAAGCTGCTGGGTAAGGAGAAATCCGAAAAATAATCCCCTCGGAGCATTTTGATTCTATGAAGACAAAACGAATCGACGGCCTGCTGTTTGAAAAGATGATTTTAAACGGTCTTGCCAATTTGCAGGCCTCACAAGAAGAAGTCAATGCGCTGAATGTTTTTCCGGTTGCGGACGGCGATACCGGCACGAATATGTGCAAGACGCTTGAAAACGGTATCCGCTATGCCAAGGCACGGCCGGAGATGGGCGCATATCTGAAGCAGCTCAGCGATGGAATGCTTCTGGGAGCCAGAGGCAATTCCGGCGTGATCCTTTCGCAGATTTTTAAGGGTATTTTTCTGGAGCTGACCCATTGCGGCTATGTCAATCCCGGCGAGCTTCGCAATGCGTTTATCCGCGGCTATAAGGTTGCCTATGCGGCAGTCGTGCAGCCGGCGGAGGGCACCATCCTCACCGTTGCGCGTGAGGGTATCGAGCATATCCGTCAGCAGATCGACCGTTCTACAACGGTGGAAAGGCTGCTGTCCATGTATGCGGCGGAAATGCGAAAAACGCTCGCCTATACGCCGGAGATGCTGCCGGTTCTCAAGGAGGCCGGTGTCGTTGACAGCGGTGCGCTGGGCTTTATCCTGATTATTGAGGGAATGCTGAAATATCTCTACGGCGAGGTTCTGACGCCGAACCGCAGTGCGGAGGCAAAAACGCTTCCGGAGGAGGAAGCACCGTCGCTCACGCTGTTCAACGAGAACTCTGCCTTTGAGGAAGGCTACTGCATGGAATTTATCCTGCAGCGATTGAAGTCCGACCGCTATACGCAGCGTTTTTCGCTCGACCGCTATCTTGAAGATCTGAAGCTTTACGGCAATTCGATCGCCGCCGTTCAGGACGGCAGACGGATCAAGGTACATATCCATACGCTTCGTCCTGCGAAGGTGATAACGCTGAGTCAGGAATACGGTGAATTCCTCACCTTTAAGCTGGAAAATATGCAGCTTCAGCACAACGAGCACATGATGCGTCAGGCTGCCGCGCAGGGAAAGCACAAGCCGCTTGCCGTTGTCGCGGTGGTCAACGGAACGGGCATGAAGGAGCTGTTTGCCGAGCTGGGCTGTGATTATGTGATTGACGGCGGCGCGAGCATGAACACCTCCTCGCAGGAGTTCATCGATGTATTCCGCAAGGTCAATGCCGAGCATATCGTCGTTCTGCCGAACAACAAGAATATCATTCTTGCCGCGCAGCAGGCAGTGACGCTCTTCGGCGCGGATAGCATTACCGTTCTGCCCACCGGAAGTATGGTCGAGGGCTATTTCGCCATTGCCATGGACGTTCCGAACAGCACCGATATCGACTTCCGTTTGCGCCAGATGCGCGAGGGCGGCAACAGCATTGAAACGCTGTTTTCCACGACGGCCTCACGGGACTATTCCTGCCATGAGATCAGCTGCCGTGCCGGAGATCAGATTGCGCTGCTGAACGGCGAGCTGGTCTGCGTTTCCTCCGATTGGCTGGAGGTGCTGCTTGCCGGACTGGAAAAGATCCCCGATATGGAGGAGAAGGAAACCTGCGTGATTTTCCGCGGCGCGGGAATTTCGGAGGAGGCACAGGAGCAGCTATCGCAAACGCTTACGGAGCGCTACCCGATGCTGGAGTTAAACTTTATCGACGGCGGTCAGAGCACCTATCATTGGATGCTCGGCGTGCTTTGAGGTGCGGCTATGACACTCAGTGTTTGGATCTGGATTGCCGTCGGCGTCATATTGCTGTTTTTCCTTCTGCCGACGATGCTGATGTCGGGCATAATTTATACGGTACTGCTCGTGCGGACAAAGCCCGAAAAATGGGACCGGAGCTGTAGTATTCCCGATGATGAGGAATATATGGGTATGTTTCAGGAGGGGCTTGCGTGGAATGAAAAGAGGAAGGAGCGAAAGCAGGCGGTGTCCGTTGTCAGTGACGGCTTAAAGCTTGTCGGCGAGTATTTTGACTTCGGCGGCAAACGGGCGGTCATCATTGTCCCCGGACGGATGGAATCGCTTTTGTATTCCTACTATTTCGCAGAGCCCTACCGTCAGGCGGGCTGCAATGTGCTGGTGATTGACAACCGTGCGCACGGCTTGTCCGAGGGCAAGGTCTCCTCCCTGGGCTTCCGCGAATACCGTGATTTGCAGGTTTGGAGCAGGATGCTCTCCGAACGCTTCGGCAATACGCAGGTCGTTTTGCATGGAATCTGCATCGGCGCATCGGCGTCTTTGTTCGCGCTGACGGACAAAAACGCGCCGGACTGCCTGTGCGGTATGGTGGCAGACGGTATGTACACTACCTTCTGCGAATCCTTCAAGAATCATATGATTGAAGATAAGCATCCGCTGTTTCCCTTCGTGGCGGAGGTCATGCTGTATATTCGGCTGATCTCGCACGCAAATGTGGTGACGGACGGCCCCGTAAAACGCATCCGTCAGCTTCAAAAGCCGATTCTCTTCATCCACAGCCGAGCCGACCGCTTCTCCCTGCCGGAGAAGGCGCAGCAGCTTTTTGATGCCTGCCCTGCGGAAAAACGGCTGGAATGGTTTGAGGTCGGTGCTCATTCCCGCGTCCGGGTGAACAATCCGGAGCGGTACGACCGCGTGATACGCGAATTTCTGTGCTCTCCGGCACTGTCGGAGCCTTCTGCGGAAGCTCAGACAGAGCCGATGATGCAATAAATTTTATGGAAAAGGAGAAAAAAACCATGTTCTGTCCGAATTGCGGAACGAATGTTCCTGAAGGCGCAAATGCCTGCCCGAACTGCGGCACCTTCCTGAATGCGGCACAGCCCGCACCCGAAGCACCCGTTTATCAGGCACCTCCCGCCCAGCAGGCCCCCGTTTATAATGCAGCTCCCGTTTACAACGCTGCACCCGTAAACACCGTTCCCTACAACACCACGCCGATCCTCGTATTCGGCATTCTTGCGCTCGCATTTGCCTGCACGTTCTATCTTTCCTTCCTCGGCATCGTCTTCGGCGCGATCGCAAAGAGCAAGGTCAATGCGTACCTCGCTCAGGGCTATCCTCTGGCCGGCAAGCCCAAGGTGGGAAGCATCCTCGGCAAGATCGGCCTGATCCTCGGCATCGTCATGACTGCCATCTTTGTGATCTGGCTCATTGTCGTTGTCATTGCAGCCACTTCGTATTCCTATTATTATTGATTGTGCTGATGGCAGCCTGTTTTCAGGCTGCCATCAGACTGTCAAAAAAGCCCGCAACCGTCAAAATCAGAGAATTTTTTTGGACTTTCCGCTGTTAGGACGATTAGCAAAGTCAAAAAGATTTCCGAACTTTTCAGTTGAAATCATGCTTGCTTCGCAAGGATTTTGACTTCCATCGCAACTCGCGCCCTACCGTACCTATGTACGCCGACAGGCGCGAGTTGCTCGGCTTCCGGGACTTTTTTAGCAGTCTGCCATATGTATCAAAGGAGTAAAAATCATGTTTTGCAGAAATTGCGGAAATGAGATGTCGGATAAGGATCGCTTCTGTACAAAGTGCGGCAAAGCCTCCGCAGATGCCGTCATGCCGCTCACGCCTCCGGTAAAGAAGGAGCCGTACAGCAGCACATTGATCCTGGTATTCGGAATCGTAGGCCTGGCGCTTGAAATGATCGGCGGTATCGTCTTCGGCGCGATCACAATGCACATGGCAAAGGCGTATGCCAATGCGGGTTGTCCGTTGACCGGCAAGGTGAAGACCGGCAGAATTCTCGGCATCGTCGGCTTTATCAACGGAATTGTTACGACGGTTGTGTATGTGATCTTTGTGATCGCCTTTTTCGCGGTGCTGTCCGATTTCTTTACCGAGCTGTTTTCCCATGGCTATGTCTATTAACGGATCTGACAAAATCGAATATCGGAAAAGACAGAAACGGATCTGCCGTTGTGCGGGAGGATGCTTTCCTCTTACAATGGCAGATCCGTTTATCATTTGGAGTCCGTATCAGCCGGCGCGTGCGACTGCCGCAGAGCAGAAATCCAGCACCTGCGCCATAAACTCTTCGTCCAGCTCATACAGACGTGTATAGTTGACGGAGTCAAAAAATGTCTGCAATTCCTGCGGCGGAATCTCTCCGTTGTACTCCTCCTGCAAGGCTTCCAACCGTGTCCGGCAAAGCTTTGCATACTGCGCGGCATCTGCGGTGAGCCATGCGGTGCTGTGGCTGCTTCGCCCATCCTCCGTCACCGAAAGAAATACCGCTTCGGGATTTGTAATCTGCTCGCGGTGAGAGTAGATGCTCAGCTCCTCCGGAATTACGGTGTCGTTTGTTCCGTAGACGATCATCACGGGCTTGTCCACGGAATTGATGGTGTCGAGCGCTGATGTGTCGGCATCCTTTCCGAAGGTCAGATAGTTTTGCAGGCACAGGAACGGATAGCCGGCATCGGCGAGCACCCCAACGTGCTGCTTTGCGAAATAATACATGGTTTCTACCGGAGAATTAAACGCGGCAATACTGACTGCGCCGGAGATTTCGCTGCTGTCCAGCGCCGTAGCGGCAGCATAGCCGCCGATGCTGTGACCGTAGAGAACAATCGGAAGTCTGGCGGTCTCCGGCGCCTCGGAAGCAAACGCGATGGCGGCCAGTGCGTCACATTTTGCCTGCGACAGGCCGCGAGTGCCCGCACCCTCGCTGGAGCGGACACCGGTTCCGTCATAGGCGAGCACCGCCCAGCCGTGATCCACAAAATACATCATTTCCGCCAGATGCGATTCAGCCCCGCCGCCTGCGCCGGAGATCAGGATAATCAGGCCGTTTTGATTGTCTGTACCGCATAGGTAGCCGTGCAGAAGATTTTCTCCGGAGGGAAATTGGATTTCCCGAAAGGGATATTGCTTGGAATCCACATCAGATATGTGCAGCTCCAGAGTTTCCGGAACGGTTTCGCTGCGCCCGAAAAATGTACGGAAGATCACCGCTGAGGCGATCATGGAAAGAATCGAAAAAGTGAGTAAAAAAATCATAATTCCGACAAGCACCCGTTTCAGATGATGTTGCCGTTTGCGTGCGCTGACGGTCAGCTTCACTGCTGCCACCCTCACTTTCCAACGGCACGGTAGGATTCTAACCCTCCGCGCCGGTTTTTATACATTATATAATGATGCAGAAAGCCTGTCAAGAAAGGCCCAAAGACAAGCAACTCACACCCGTCAGCGTACAGAAGTACGGCAGAGTGTGAGTCGCGCAGTAAGTCAAAATGCTTGCGAAGCAAGATTTTTCAACCGCTTTCATATTTGGAAGGTCAAAGCCATCAAAAAAGCCGCAACCAACGCGGTGCGCGAAAATGGGGTGTTTCATTTTGACGGTTTGGAGCTTTACGACAGGCTGATACGAATACCTGACAGAAATCTTGAATTTTTTCCGGAGCACCTCCCGTATATGTCATTCTGAGGAACAAAGAATCTTTTCTCTATCGAAGGTGCGAAGATCCTTCGCTTTCGCTCAGGATGACATGGAAAGAAACCATGGTTTGGCATGCTTGTTATGAGGCTGCTTCATTCATTGTTTTCAGGGCAGTCCGAGGAGCACAGAATGCTGTGCTCCTGCCATATCAGTTTTCCAGTTGCTTGCCCAAAAAGCCTGCCACTGTCTGCGCCAGCATTTGTTCGGATTCGGAGGGCGCCGCGTCGTTTTCGTTCATCAAAAGCATCACGCAGCCCATCAGATCTCCCTCGGAAATGATCGGGGCGGCAACCCCCAAATGATAACGATCCACAGCTTCCGCAGGTCGGAGGGGCGTATCTCCGGCGCGATAGCGGTAGCTTTTGCGCTGCTCCATCAACTGCTCCAGTTCTACGGAGTTGCGCTTTTCCAGCAAGTCGCGTTTCGGAGCGCCGGCAACGGCAATGATCGAGTCCCGATCGGAAACCGCGGCAATGTGTCCGGTGTTTTTTCCGATGGATTCACATAGCTGCGCGGCAAAATCCTGCAAATCGCCCATCGGTGAATACTTCTTAAAAATCACTTCTCCGTCTTTTTCTGTAAAAATTTCCAGCGGATCACCCTCGCGGATACGCAGGGTGCGGCGGATCTCCTTGGGAATTACAACACGTCCCAGATCGTCAATGCGGCGCACGATACCGGTTGCTTTCATATCACAAATCTCCTTTGCTGCTTTTTCTTGCGTTTCTATTGTCTGCAAACAAAGGGGAATTATGCAACTTTCCTGTTTTTCACGCAATCAAAAATCATGCAAAAAAGAGATGCGTGTCAGGCATTTTGAACTGCTTTGAAGAAAAATGAAAGGGACGGAGCGAAAAAGAATGGGCGGAAAAGCTGTCTTATGACTCGATAATGTTCTGAATATAGCGCATCAAGATGGTTGCAACCTGAGCGCGGGTAGCGTGTCCCTGCGGATCAAGATAGATCCTGCCATCGGTATGATTTGTGCCGCCGATCAGCTTTTCGCCCACGGCCCACTGCATTGCCTCCAGCGACCAGTCTCCCACACAGGCTTTGTCCGGGAAATCGTTCAGCTCGGCACAAAGCTCGGTGCTGATGCCCTTGCTTTGGGAATAGCGGTGCAGAATGACCGTGAGCTGTTCACGGGTGATCGTGCCGTTTGGCTCAAACAGATCGCCGCCCATGCCGTTGACGATTCCGTTTGCCGCCGCCCATGCAACGGCTTTATAATACCAGCTTCCGTCTTGCTCATTTACGTCGGCGAAGCTGCTTTCAAAGCCTTCCGGCGCGCCCTCATAGCGCCATAGCACGGTCACAAGCATTGCGCGGGACATTGTCATATCCGGCTCAAAGGTTGTTGCGCCGGTTCCGTTCATGTAACCTCTCTGCACGATAAAATCAATGTTATCATGATAC
>SAMEA3663296__coassemble_237_pt1 | contig 27708 bp, 26 predicted proteins | sample SAMEA3663296__metabat2_high_PE_018 | metagenome-assembled genome bin SAMEA3663296 (sample SAMEA3663296) | pig gut metagenome | biome: pig gut; feature: pig-associated habitat; material: faeces | place: China | collected 2013
GCATTTTCCGAAAATTCAATGCGAATGGATCCTCTGACCAAAAGGAAAACTGCGCTAACGTAAAGCGCTTGATGCAATCCATCGATGCATTTTCATAGGCAATTGTTCCATCTCCCGTCGGAATCTTGTATTCCAGTGATCTCTGGGCATCAATTTCATACATTCTCTCAACAATGCTGTCAAAAATATCTCGTTTGTTCTTGTAATGCTTATACAGCGCTCCTTTGGTTATGCCAAGTTCCCCTGCAATCGAACGGACTGAAACTGCTTCATAGCCATCTTTTGCAAACAAACGGAGTGCCGTCATTAAAATATTTTCTTTGGTGTCATTCATTTTATCATCCTCCGGAAGTAAACGACCGTTTACCATTATAGTAAACAATCGTTCACTTGTCAATAGGGATAACAAAAAAGAAGCCGGCGCAAAAAAGCATTTTCGCTTTTTGCGCCGGTTTTTACCTCTGCATGCATCCAGTAACGGATTTGATCGTTCTTTTCAAATGGTTATCAGCAATTTCCGTCCTGTTTTTATGCCAAAACGGCTTTATGGTAGACCTTTTTGCCTTTCCGAAGCTTCACACCCGCTTGAAGCTGCTCCGCGGTAAAGGAAACATCAATGGATGCTACCTTTTCATCATTTGCAAACACGCCGCCCTGCTGAACCAGCCGTCTGGCCTCGGACTTAGACGGTGCAAGCTTACAAGCAAGCATCAGGTCAAGAATTGCAATCCTTCCATCAGTAAGCTGATCCGCAGAAAGCTCCGTCGTCGGCATATTGGAATCGTCTGCGCCGCCTGCAAACAAGGCTCTGGCCGCAGCACGCGCTTTTTCTGCCTCTTCATCGCCATGCACCAGCTTGGTCAGCTCGTAGGCGAGAATTTCCTTTGCTTTATTCAGGTCGCTGCCTTCCCACTTGTCCATCTCATCGATCTGTTCAAGCGGCAGGAAGGTCAGCATTCGGATGCACTTCATAACATCCTCATCGGCAACATTACGCCAATACTGGAAGAAATCAAAGGGGCTGGTCTTGTTCGGGTCGAGCCAAACGGCGCCCTTTGCCGTCTTGCCCATTTTCTTTCCTTCGGAGTTGAGCAAAAGCGTAATTGTCATCGCATGTGCGTCCTTGCCCAGCTTGCGGCGGATCAGCTCCGTACCGCCGAGCATATTGCTCCACTGGTCATTGCCGCCAAACTGCATATTGCAGCCGTAATGCTGGAACAGGTAGTAGAAATCATACGACTGCATGATCATATAATTGAATTCAAGGAAGCTCAGTCCCTTTTCCATGCGCTGCTTGTAGCACTCGGCGCGAAGCATATTATTGACCGAGAAACAGGCGCCGACGTCGCGCAGCACCTCGATATAATTGAGGTCAAGCAGCCAATCCGCATTGTTGACCATCTGCGCCTTTCCCTCTCCGAATTCAATGAAGCGCTCCATCTGCTTTTTGAAGCAGGCACAGTTATGCTCAATCGTCTCCTTAGTCATCATCGAGCGCATATCGGTTCTGCCCGAAGGGTCACCAATCATTGCAGTACCTCCGCCGATCAGCGCAATCGGACGGTTTCCTGCCATTTGCAGGCGCTTCATCAGGCACAACGCCATAAAATGACCGACATGGAGCGAATCTGCCGTCGGATCAAAACCGATATAGAACGTCGCTTTGCCGTTGTCGATCATCTCACGGATTTCTTCTTCGTTTGTCACCTGCGCGATCAAGCCGCGGGCGACGAGTTCGTCATAAACTTTCATTTTCTTTCCTCCAAAAATAAAGCCCTCCGCTCCTTGCAGAGCAGAGGGCGTAAATTTACGCGGTACCACCTCTGGTTTGCCGCTTCCTCGCGGAAGGCGGCCTTTGGAAGTCAGGGACTTCTGCGCGCTCACGGGCGCACCCGTTCTGCCCTACTGTACGGCACGATAGATATGCTGCGCTACAGATTTGCACAGCGGGACACCATGGTTCAGCCAGACCGCTCCGAGATGTAGTTCGCCGTAATTTCCTACCGTCTTACACCGACCGACGGCTCTCTGTGCGTAAAAATACGGTTACTTCTTCTCATCACTGCGTTTTTCGTCCCTATCGTAACAGAAACGTTTGAATTTGTCAAGCTATTTCATGCTTGGGATAACAATCGGTCACACGAATCACTCTTTACGCCAAAAGATCCGTCCCCACATGGAGGACGGATCAATGATAGAACGCTTGCAGATAAAACGCGATTGTATTCTTTATTTCGCCAAATAACCACCATCGACGGGCAGGGTTGTTCCGGTCGTCCACGCAGCATCCTCACCAAGGAAATAGGCAACGGCATCCGCAATGTACTTCGCCTCGCCGTAAGTGCGCATCGGCATTCTGCCGCAAAGCTCCTGACGGGTCGTTTCCAGCGCAAGATAGGCGCTGTTATGCTTTGTGGGCGTGGGGCCGGGCATCACGGCATTGACGGTAATGCCGTACGGACCGAGCGCCTCAGCCGCCATATGCGTGAAGCTGCTCACCGCGCCTTTTGCCGCGCCGTAATGCACCTGCGTCGCAGAGCCGGAAAGCGCAGTGATGGACGAAAAATTGACAACTCTGCCGTGAATTCCGCGCTCGACCATCTTTTCCGTAATCTTCTGCGTCAGGAAAAAGACCGCTTTCATGTTGATGTCGAAGGTTTTGTCATAGCTCTCCTTCGTAATGGCAAAGAAGTCTTCAAACAGGCAGATACCGGCGTTATTTACAAGGCCATAGACATCCTCATAGGCGTTGATACGTTCCGCCATGGCAAGAACCTCGTCGATATTGGACAGATCTGCCTGAAACGCCTCAAACTCCACTCCCGCTTCTTCCGCATAGGCACGTGCCTGACTGATATCGCCGGAATTGTAATGTGCAAGGATATTCGCGCCCTCGGCGCACAATCTCCTGACAACACCGAGACCCAGCCCCTTTGACGCACCGGTTACAACAATTCTCTTTCCCTTTAAGCTCATGTTCTTCTTTCCTTTCCGCAAAAAACTCCGTCCCCCAAATGAGGGACGGATCAATCATAGCATATCGGTCTGTATTTCGCAAGCGTTTTGCCCAAGACACAAAATTTGTCAGTCTTGCGCCGCCAGCATTTCCGCCGCGCTTTGCAGCGTCGTTTCCGTAATGCTTGAGCCGCCGATAATGCGGGCAAGCTCGCGTTTTCTGCCCTCAAAATCGAGCGGTGTCACGGCGGTAAAGGTTCTTCCGTCGTGTTCACTCTTTTCAATGAGGAAATGCGTATCGGCAAGCGCCGCAAGCTGGGGCAGATGCGTCACGCACAAAACCTGCTTGTTTTTTGACACGGCACGCAGCTTTTCCGCAACATGCTGTGCCGCCCTTCCGGACACACCGGTATCGACTTCATCAAAAATCAGCGTCGGAACATGGTCACGCTCCGCAAGGACATTTTTCATCGCCAGCATAATTCTTGCAAGCTCACCGCCGGAAGCAACCTTATTCAGCGGCTTGAGCGCCTCGCCAAGGTTTGCCGACATATAAAACGCAACAGCGTCCGCACCGTTCTGGCTTAATTCTGTTTCCGTGAATTGGCAAGCAAACTGCACCTTTTTCATATCCAGATCGGAAAGCTCTTTGAGTACCCGCTCCGTCAGAGTGACAGATGCCTGCTTTCTTGCTTCCCGAAGCCGCTGCGCCATGGCGCAGGCTTCCTGTTCCGCTTTTTGAAGTTTCCGCTGCAACTGCGCCATGCGTTCATCGGCAAACTCGATCTCATCAAGCTCTTTCTTTGCCCGTTCAAGATAGGCAAGGATATCCTCACAGGTTGCACCGTATTTGCGGCGCAATCGGTGGATGGTATCCAGACGTTCTTCAATGCGCTCCAATTCGTCGGCGGAATAGGACAGGGAATAAATCTTATCTTTCACCTGCTCCGCTGCGTCCTGCGCCTGATACATCAGATCAGCAACCAAATCGTGAATCTGCGACAGGGACTCATCAAAGCGCGCAATTTTGGATAACGCACGTTCCGCCTGCGCCAGCATTGCCGCAGCGCCTTCCGTATCATCATCGCCGTCCAGACCCAGCGCCGCATCCTGCAAACCGTCGGCAAGCTTTTCCGCGTTTTGCGCGAGCTTTCGTTTGGATTCCAACGCCTCGTCCTCACCGATCGTAAGCTCCGCACGGGAGATTTCGTCGATTTGGTATTTCAGCGTTTCCATACGTCGCAGTTTTTCCCCCTCATCCATAGAAAGGTGCTCAATTTCATGCTTCAGGGACTGCATTGCACGATATTTTTCGCCGTATTCTTCCAAAAGCTGCTCATTGCAGGCATAATCATCCAGAAAAGAGAGATGATAGTTTTCATCAAACAGCGCTGCCGAATCATGCTGTCCATGGATATTGATGAGCTGCAAGCCCAGTTTTTTCAGGACGCTGACGGAAACCGGCAGCCCGTTGACCTTGCACAGGTTTTTCCCGTCCAGAAAAATTTCTCTCTGGACGGTAATTTCATCCTCATAAGGAATGTCATTCTCAAAAAACCAGTCCAATTTCGGAACACGGTCAAACACCGCACGCACGGAAGCCTTATTCATACCGGTTCGGATCATGTCACGATAGGCGCGCTCGCCGAGGATCGCAGAAATCGCATCGATCACGATGGATTTGCCGGCACCGGTCTCACCTGTCATGACATTAAAGCCGTCCTCAAACAGGATATCTGCCTGCTCAATGACGGCAATATTCTCGATGTGCAGCAGTCGGAGCATGGGGATTCCTCTTTTACTCGATCATTTTTTGGATCTCTTCACACAGATCCATCGCACTTTCGGTATCACGCATAATGACCAGCGTTGTATCATCGCCGGAAAGGGTGCCCACCACGGAGGGCATACGCAGCGCATCGATATTCGCGCCGGCAGCAGCACCCAAGCCGGGCATTGTTTTAATAACGACCAGATTCTGTGCATAATTCAGGCTGGTCACACATTCACGAAATATCACACGGAACCGATTGTCAAACATTTCGCTCTCATTCTTGTGAGACAAGCTGTAACGGTAGCTGCCAAGGCCATCGAGCGTTTTTACGATACGCAATTCCTTAATATCACGGGAAACAGTCGCCTGTGTGCTATGATAACCGCAGTTATGCAGCTCCTGAAGCAACTGTTCCTGTGTCTCAATGCTTTTTTCGGAAATCAATTCAATGATCTTTTTCTGGCGATTTGCTTTCATTTCTGCACCTACTTAAATTTGTTTTTTACAATTTCAAAAAAGCTTCGATCGCTTAAATGCACAAGTTTTGTTAAATAGGGTGAGTTGGTAATGGTAACTTTGTCGCCGGTATTCAGGCGAAGCGCTCTGCCGCCGTCTACAGACAGGAACGCGCTTTTTCGTCCGATGCGTCCGATTTCCACGCCGATGCTGCGCTGCGCAGAGGTCACGACCGTTTTCGTACGCATATCATGGGCGCAGATCGGTGTGATGATGATGTTCTGTGCCGTCGGCTCAACGATCGGTCCGCCTGCGGACATGGAATATGCTGTAGAACCGGTCGGTGTGCAGACAATCACGCCGTCACCGCCAAAGGACATCATCTCCACATTATCACAGCTGACGCCCAACTGGATAATTCTTGCAACCGCACCTTTGGTAATCACCGCGTCGTTGAGCGCATCCTCTTCTAAAATGACATGTCCCTCATGCTCTGCCCGAACATGAAGCATCATGCGTTCCTCTACGGTGTAGTCTCCCGTAGCAAGACGGCTGAGCTCCTTGAGGTCGCCGCTTTCCAGCTCCGCCATAAATCCCATTGTGCCGATATTCACACCGAGGATCGGAACGCCTAATCGCGTCGCAGCTTTGGAAGCATGAAGAATTGTGCCGTCTCCGCCAAAGCATATCAGCAGATCGGCATCTCTCAACTCCTCTGTCAAATCATGCAGCACAACATCACTCGGCAATTCGAAGCTCTTATCCACATCGAACGCAAGGCAGATTCTGGTTTCAATGCCTGCTTCATGGAGGATTTTTTCCGCCATATTTGCAAATCTGAAATTTCTGTCCCGATAAGGATTCGGGGTCATTACAATTTTTTTCATAATACATCATGGGCGGCAGCAACCAAAGCCTTCACATCCGGCTGGGTCGCGCCATCGGGCAGCATAGACAAGTGCCCTAAAAACTCAATATTTCCTTCCGGCCCCTTTACGGGCGAAAATGTCAGGTTCCTGACAGTCAGTTCCAACTGCGCCGCAAGCGCAAGGAAGGATTCCAGAACTTCGGCATGAACTGCCGCATCACGAACAACGCCCTTTTTGCCGACCTTGTCCTTTCCTGCCTCAAACTGCGGCTTAATCAGGCATACGATCTGACCGGTCGGCTTCAAAAGCGTCTTAATGACAGGAAGAACGATTTTTAAAGAGATGAACGATACATCCACCACGGAAAGATCGAGCAGCTCACCGAGATTTTCCGGCGTTACATAGCGAATATTGGTTCGCTCCATGCAGACAACACGCTCGTCCGTGCGAATACTCCATGCAAGCTGACCGTAGCCGACATCAATCGCAAAGACCTTTTTCGCGCCTTTTTGCAGAAGGCAATCCGTAAAGCCTCCGGTGGAAGCGCCGGAATCACTGCATACGAAGCCGGTTGGATCAATGCCGAAATCACGAAGCGCTTTTTCCAGCTTCAGGCCGCCGCGGCTGACGTACGGGCAGGAATTCCCGCGAATCTCCAGGAGCGCATTCTCATCGACCGGAGTGCCGGCCTTGTCGCACTTTTGGCCGTTCACATAGACTTCGCCGCTCATAATGAGCGCCTGTGCACGGCTGCGGCTTTCGCACAATCCTTTTTGTGTCAGAAGAATATCCAAACGTTCCTTATTCTTCATCGCGCATTACCTCCGCAGCCTTCATCGCAAGAGATTTCGCATCCAAGCCGAGCATCTGATACAGCCGGTCAACCGAACCGTGCGTAACAAAACGGTCGCCGATATTCACAAGCCTTGTCGGAACAACGATTTTCTGCGTCCGTAAAAGCGCAGCAATCTCCTTGCCTGCACAGCCGATGCATACGGCGTCCTCGGCAACCAACAGATGTCCCGTTTTGCGGACGGATTTCGCAATCGTAACCATATCAATCGGCTTTACGGACGACAGCTTGATCACCTCTGCGCTAATGCCGTCTTTTTCCAAAAGCTTCGCCGCATCGAGCACATTATTGATGAGCGTTCCGTAACCGATCAGTGTAATATCCGTTCCTTCCCGAAGCACAGGCTTGTCCGCTGCTTTTCGGAACGCACCGTCACAGCCCCGCGGATAACGGACCGCAACCGGACCGTCCATCTTTAAAACCGCGTCGCGGAGCATCATTTCAAGTTCTTCCTGATTGGCCGGGCAAAGTATCTGCATATTCGGAATGGATCGAAGATAGTTGATATCAAAAACGCCCTGATGCGTTTCGCCATCCTCACCAACCAAACCGGCTCGATCCACGGCAAACACCACATGAAGATTCTGCATGGACACATCCTGAAGGATCATATCATAAGCGCGCTGCAAAAAGGTGGAATAAACCGCGACAATCGGGATCATGCCCTGCTTGGCAAGTCCGCCGGCCATGGAAACGGCATGCCCCTCGGCAATACCGACATCAAAGCAACGGTTCGGAAAACGCTCGGAGAATTCCTTCAAGCCCGTTCCGCCGATCATTGCCGCCGATATCGCACATACCCTTGGATTTTCCTCCGCAAGCGCACAGGCTGTTTTCCCGAATGTATCGGAAAATGACGGAAGATGCCTGTATTTCGGCGGCTTTCCGCTTTCCGGATCAAAACACCCGATCCCGTGGAAGACATCCGGATTGATTTCGGCAGGCGCATAGCCCTTGCCTTTTTTCGTAATAATATGCAGCAAAACCGGCTTTTGGCACTCCTTTGCCAATTTGAGCATATATTCCAGGCGTTCAATATTGTGACCGTCAACGGGGCCGTAATATTCAAAGCCCATCTCTTCAAACAGCGTCGAACCGAGGAGCATCCGTTTCCAGCGTTCTTTCAGGCGGTAGGTAAAGCGGTAAAACGCCTTGCCTCCCGGAAGGACATTGGTCACGCTGCGAAAGAGCTTTTTCAGACGAAAATATCCCGGTCTGGTACGAATCAGAGACAGATGCTTGGAAATTCCGCCGACGTTTGGCGTAATTGACATCCCGTTATCGTTCAGAATCACGATCAACGGTTCATCGCTCTCACCGGCATCGTTCATGCCCTCATAAGCCAGCCCGCCGGTCATAGCGCCGTCACCCATCAGGGCAATGACATTGTAATCCTCATTCTGAAGCGTTCTTGCCCGAGCCATGCCAAGTGCTGTAGAAACAGCGGAGGATGCATGACCGGCAACAAACGCATCGCAGTCGCTTTCCGACGGTTTTGGAAAGCCGGAAATGCCGCCATAGGAACGAAGCGACGAAAACTCCTCGCGGCGTCCGGTCAGGATTTTATGAACATAGGATTGGTGTCCGACATCAAACACCAATCGGTCCTTCGATGTATCAAACACGCGCTCAATGGCAACAGTCAGCTCGACCACGCCAAGATTGGATGCCAAGTGTCCGCCGGTTTTAGCGACGTTCAGCACCAAGAACTGGCGCAGCTCATCACACAAAAGGCGAAGCTGCTGTGCATCCAACGCACAAAGATCTTCTCTGGAATTGATTTGATTCAGCAAATTCAAGCTTACACAACCTGTCAAATGCGTCACTTCTGTTTCCGCTTACGGCAGAACGGTGACTTTATAAAGTATATCATTTTCGATACTATGTGTACAATCTGCGTTGTTTTCTGCATTGCAAGATTTTTGCCGAATGCTTTGCCGGCAATTGTCACACCTGCAACGGTAGCAGACATAATGAGCTGCGCAATCGTGTCAGAGTTGATGGAAACCAACGCCTTGACCGCGATAATCGCAGAGGCAGAGCCGGAAACAACCCCGCAGATATCTCCCACCACGTCGTTGCAGATGCTGGAAACCTTTTCCGCATTCCGCAAAAGCGCAAGCGCTTCCATAGCACCCGGAACCTTTTTGGAGGCCATGGAATGAAACGGTTTTTCGCTCGCGGAAATCACTGCCACGCCGATGATGTCAAAGAAAACTCCGATCAACACAATGAGCAGCAGGACAATAAACGCCTCGACAAGCCCCGCTCCGTCCAGAATTGTTGAGGACAGAAAGGAAATTGCCGAGGAAACCACGATCGTTACGAAGAAAATCGTAATGATCCAACGCAGATTCCCACTTTTTTTCTGTGATTTCTTTTTTGTTTTTCGAGTCTTATCTCGTGACTCAGAGTCATTGGTATTCAACGCATACCCTCCAGATAAAAAGAGGTGGTGGCAGCAGATAAAGTAAATCTTGCGGCTTAGGTCGGGTTGGATTTCCCCTTTGACTGCCATCCGTTGCCGGAGGGTCGTTTCCGATTAAAGTCTCGTCGGAGCGTCGCCGCCGCCGATACCCGATTGCCACTTAGTCCGCACTGCAATCCTTTATCTGCCCTTTGGGGTAAAGTCAGCCTAGGTGTTTTCCACAACATCACGCACCGGTTCTATCCTCTTTTGCAGACATGGTTTCAAGAGGCAATATCGCTCTCGGCTGCGGCCACAGCCGGATGCGCCTCACTCCTCTATCCCCGCATGCCCACGCAAGGCAGGCTACACTGCACGCAGCACACGATTCTGTGCACCGCCTTGCAGGTTCTACTCCTGTTTCGTACGCAGTCCGGGTAAGCACAAGCTACGGAACGGCTGTCGCACAATAACAGGTCTCCGCGGAATCCGGGTCGGTCGGTATATGCCATTACACCTCGCCCGAAAACCTTAACCCCCAGCACCCACCCTAATCTGGGCGAAAAAAGCAAGCACCAGGGACTTCAACGATATGCCCTTTAAAGGATTTTTAGGCCCTTCTTCGAGACCGGAGCGCTTTGACTAGGATACAGCGCCACCATTCATATCATAGCATACCCATCAAAAATATACAAGTTCAATTTTGCAAAAAAACAAGCAAAAATCAAATTATTGTCTTCTATTTTTGAAGTAATTATTAAATATCTTTTAAATTCTATAACTTTTTGCAATTTGTTTTCATCATTCCGAATAATTGTATATTCATTGATATATACGCAAAAATCCTGTTGCAAGCTCTGACGAGCTCATCGACTTATCTTCCGAATAGGCCATAGGTTCTTCAAAAAACGCAAAGAATACGAGCCAGCGTTAAATCATACAACCGTCTGCTCGTATTCTTCCGAAGGTTGTGGATATCTGACCGTATTATTTAACACACCCGATAAATGACGCATTTTTACGACCAACTCCGAAATGTAATAAAAATCACTGCTTCACCCGATTTTAGGTCAAGCAGTGATAAAAGACTTGTATTCTGCAAACGCTCGGTCAATGCACTTCGCGCATGCCTCGCAGGGCGTTGAGGATCGCAAGAACCGCAACACCGACATCGGCAAAAATCGCAAGCCACATCGGCGCATATCCCAGCGCACCGAGAATCAGGCACACGGCTTTCACGCTGAGTGCAAAAGCGATATTCTGTCGCGCAATCGCACACGTCCTCTTTGCAATCCGGAACAGCATCGGTAGCTTTGAAATGTCGTCATTCAGCAATACCGCATCGGCAGCCTCCACTGCCGCATCCGATCCGACACCGCCCATCGCAATTCCAACATCGGCTGCTGTCAGAACAGGCGCATCATTTACCCCGTCACCAACAAATGCAACCGTTTCGTTTTTCTTTTTCGGCAGGGTTTCAAAAATTGCAACCTTGTTCTGCGGCAGAAGCTGCGCCCGATATTCTTTTACGCCGCAGATTTTTGCGTAATGCGCTGCGGAGCGTTCATTGTCCCCCGTCAGCATCATCGTTTTTTTCACGCCGAAAGCGTGCAGCGCGTTGATCGTTTCGCGGACATTCTTCCTCGCCGTATCAGCAACCGTGATTGCGCCGAGGTATACACCGTCCACGGCAATATAGACCGTTGTTCCGACCTCCGAAATCTCCGGAAAATGAATGCCCAGAGACTCCAGCAGTCTTGCATTTCCCACCGCCGCGTGTTTACCATCGACGACCGCCGTAATACCGTTTCCCGGAATCTCACGGATGTTTTCCGCTTCCTCCGATACCTTTGGATAAGCCTGACGAATCGCCTGTGCTACCGGATGGTTGGAATACTTTTCACATTGTGCGGCAATTCGCAGAAGTTCATCCTCTTTGCCTGCGGCGCAGTATATCGCCTGCACGGAAAATTTCCCCTCTGTCAGCGTTCCTGTCTTATCAAAGACGACGGTAGAAGTTTTGGCAAGCTGTTCCAGCGCTACGCCGCCCTTGACCACAATGCCGAGCTTTGCCGCCGCACCCATGCCGGAGAAAAAGCTCAGCGGCACTGAGATCACCAATGCACACGGACACGAAATTACTAGGAACGTCAGTGCTCTGCTCAGCCACTGCGTAAACGGCTGACCGAAAAAAATCGGAGGGACTGCTGCCAGAAGCACCGCCGCGCCGATCACAGACGGCGTATAATATCTTGCAAACTTTGTAATCAACCGCTCTGCGGAAGCTTTCTTTTCCGCTGCCGTCTCAACCAAAGTCAGAATTCTGGCAACGGTAGAATGCTCATAGGCGCTTTCGGCGCGGATTTTCAGAACACCGCTTAAATTTACGCTTCCGGAAACGACCGGACTGCCGCTACAAACATCCACCGGCACGGCTTCACCGGTAATTTTTGAGGTATCCAGCGCACTTTCTCCCTCAACGATGACGCCATCCACCGCGATTCTCTCCCCCGGACGCACCAGAAGAATGTCGCCAACGCGCACCTCCTCCGGTTCAACCTCGACTTCTTCTCCGTTCTTTACCACAACCGCACAGTCAGGGCGCAGATCCATCAGGCTCGAAATGGAACGTCTGGAGCGTTCAACGGCAAGCATTTCAAACAGCTCTCCGACCTGGAAAAACAACATGACTGCCGCCGCTTCTTTCCAGTCTTTCATTGCAAGCGCACAGCAGGTTGCAAGTGCCATCAGGAATTTTTCATCAAAAATCTGCCCGCGCAGAATGTTTCGGATTGCAGACCATAATATGTCATACCCCGCGATCAGCCATGCCGCAACCATCAATCCGGCTTGCCACCATTCGGGAAGAAACAGTCCGACCGCAAACAGTACGATTCCAATGCCTATGCGTAAAAGCAGGCGTTTTTGCCGTCTCGTCATGCAATGACCTCACAATCCGGTTCCACCTTGCGGATGATTTTTCGAATTGCCGCAAGTGCAGCGGTTTCGTCTGTGCCGTCTGCATAGTTGATTGTCATTTTCTGCATCAGAAAGCTGACAGTCGCACTTTCGACCTCCGGCAGTTTATTGATTGCATTCTCCATTTTCGCCGCGCAGTTCGCGCAATCCAAACCCTTCAGTTTATACGTCTTTTTCATATGATTACTCCTCAATGTGCTCTTTTGCCATGCCGATGATTGTCTTAACATGATCGTCAGCAAGCATATAATACATCATTTTTCCCTCTCTTCGGCAGCGCACCAGCTTTGCCTGTTTTAAGGAGCGAAGCTGATGAGATACTGCGGAAATCGTCATTCCGAGTTCCTCACAGATATCCGAAACGCGAAGCTCCTCCTGAAACAGCGTGTAAAGGATTCTAATTCTTGTAGAATCTCCAAACACCTTGAATAGCTCCGCCATTTCAAACAGTTCTTCTTCATCCAGATCGCACAGCGGCTCTCGACGTTCTTCCATTTTCTCCTCCGGTAATTATTTATTTGAACATTTGAACATTTGCTCAACTGTTTGTATTTTAGCACAGCATAATTCTTTTGTCAACACTCTTTTTACAATTATTTTTTTAATATGACATTTTATATTCTTCTCATACCGCCGCGCACACAGATTGCTTTTCCTGTTTCGCTTTCTCTCCGTCTTTTCAAAGTCCGCTTCCATGATGTTGAGTTTTGCCGCTTTTTGTGGTATGATAAAAATGAGGTGATATGCCATGCAGTTTCTCGGACACACGATTTCCGCTCCGATCGTTCTTGCCCCGATGGCCGGTGTGACGGACTATGCTTTCCGCAGCGTCTGCGCACAGTTCGGTGCCGCAGTTACGATTACGGAAATGGTTTCCTCGCGTGCGCTGGTTTATCAGGATAAAAAGAGCAAATCACTCCTTCGGAAAAACGAAGGCTCTCTCTGCGGAGCGCAAATTTTTGGAAACGATCCGGAAATCATGGCGCACGCCGCCGTCCTTGCTTTGGAGCACAGCGGATGTGATTTTATCGATATCAATATGGGCTGTCCGATGCCCAAAATTGCCAATAACGGAGACGGCAGCGCCCTCATGAAGGATCCTCCGCTTGCCGGAAGAATCATTCGTGCCGTTGCAGACGCTGTTTCCGTTCCGGTGACCGTAAAAACACGGCTTGGCTGGGACAAGGGCAGCATCAACGTATGTGAGCTTGCCCGTGTTGCGGAGGAAAACGGCGCCGCTGCCATTGCCGTACATGGCCGTACAAAATCCATGCTCTATTCCGGAAACGCAGACTGGGATGCAATCAAAAAAGTCACCCTTTCCGTCTCCATTCCCGTAATTGCAAACGGCGATATTTTTTCTCCGGAGGATGCTCTTCGATGTCAGATGCATAGCGGTGCTTCCCTATTTATGCTCGGACGTGCAAGCTTTGGCGACCCGTGGATCTTCGCACAGATCCGTGCGGCGCTCAACGGTGAGGAAATTCCGGAGCGTCCGCCGCTTGCTGAACGAATGGACATTGCGCTGAAACAATTCAACCTTGCCTGCGAGGACAAGGGAGAACACATTGCTTGTCTGGAGGCGCGGAAGCATTTTGCATGGTACCTGCGCGGCGTATCGCACAGTGCATTTTATAAAGAACAGATATCCCGACTCTCCACTGCCGAGGAGGTCACTGCGGTTGCAAAAGCAATCAAGCGCGATTTGAGGTGAGGAAGATCAAAGAACATATTTGGGTAAAAAAAGCGGCGTCGGGTGACGCGGATGCCTTTGAACAGCTTGTTTTGACATACCAAACACCGATCTATAATCTTTGTTTCCGAATGGTCGGCAACGCGGAGGACGCCGCCGATTTAACGCAGGAGTCGTTTTTGAAAGCATGGAATCATCTTCACAGCTTTCATTATGAAGCAGCCTTTTCCACATGGCTTTATCGTCTGGCCTCCAACACCTGTTTGGATTTCCTGCGCAGTATGAAGCGTCATCCGCAGATATCCCTGACCGTTGAGGACAACGACGGAGAAGAAGCGACATTGGATATTCCGGATTTATCTCCGTCACCGGAAGAAGCCTTGCTCTGCGCGGAGGAAAAAGCCCTTTTGGCGCAGGCAATGCAGGAGCTTGAGCCGGAGCAGCGCCAGATTTTGACGCTTCGCGTTGTAAACGAGATGAGCTATGCCGATATCGCCGATGTGCTCCGTATACGAGAGGGTACGGTCAAATCGCGCCTGTCGAGAGCGCGGGATGCTCTGCGAAAAAATCTTCTCATCATCGGGAACAAACCGTTTTCTTCTTCGTCCAATCATCAGAAAGGAGGCTGTAAGGTTGAGCTGTAATGAATATCTTTCGCTTATGAGCGGACATATCGATCAAATGAATACCGTTCAGGAAGAGCAAGCTCTGCAAACGCATTTGGCCTCCTGCCCAAAATGCCGCAGAATTCTGGCACAAATGGAACAAAATGACAAGCTGCTGAACCGTTCTGCTGTGCAGCCGCCTGCTGATCTAACCGATCGTATTATGAAGAAAGTTCGCAGACGCACAAAAAAATCCCGTGTCAATAAGCCTGCGATCGTCTCTGCCATTGTTTCCGGCTTGACCGTTGCCGCGGTTATGTCGCTTGTTTTCTTTGGAAAAACAATCCTTCTTCCTGCAAATTCTTCAGATGAAAGCCCTAACGAATATCTTACGGCTGCATTTGATACCGAGGCAGCTTATGCAGATCAAGCTGACATGGAAGAAACCGACGCTGCATATGACGCTCCCTCTGAAAGCATAGCGGAGATCATCATTGACCAGGAGCTTTCCGTTTCCGGAACCGGAGGAAGCGTTACGCAAACAACCGCAGCGCCGGAAGAAGATACCGCGATCTACGGCTTGCCGCCTGTCTATGCCGAAGAAGAAATTACCGAAGACACAGAACTGAACAATTCTCCTCCGAAACGCGGTATTCATTCCGCAGAGACGCTCAGTATTTCCTCCCCTGTTCTGATTATCTGGAATGCCGATTCGGAAATGATTTCCCTGCTTTCCGAATATGAGCCTGAAGAAAACGACGGCACGCTGTTTGCGGATATTGCGTCCGAATTTCCTGCCGCGCTGATTTCCCGTCTATCGTCTGTTTTGCCGCTTTCAGACTCCGATGAAGATATTATGGCAGAGGCCGCTCATTGGAATGTTGATGTCTACCACGTTCCCTATGACGTGATGAACTCTTTGTTTTATGATTGCGTCGGTCAATATGAAGTCAATGCATATTATCCTCCGGATGTTCTGAATCCGGACGATTGCGTAATTTTCGTGGTACGACAAACAGACGGCATCCCCGAGCTTCCTCAGGAAGAAAACTGAAACATAATTTTTAAAAATAGAATAAGAAATCCTCTTTTTCGCAGACTAACCGTGAGGTGGGTCTTATGAAAAAGAGGATTTTACTTATCTTCATGGTGCTTTTTTTATTGCTGCCGCAAGCCTCTGCGCAAGACGAGGTGCTTGAGTGGGTAGACTTTACTTTAAAATACCCTGCGCTGAAAGCGGCACTGGAACTGGATATTGCATCGCAGGGCGAAGAAAAAGCAATCAGTTGGATCGATATTTTAGCCCTTGCTTCCGTGCGAAAGGGTCCGTCTCAGGTTTCCGTGCAGGCCGTGAGAGAGGCTGCCGCTGAGCTGAAACAGGATCAATCGCCGCAGGAGCTGCTTGGCAAACAATACTCCTATTTTGCATATTATCGGCGTGCCTATGAGGCGGTTCTCGGAGGTTTGGTCGGAAACTATGCAATCAAAGTCCGTAACCCCGAAACCGGAGAGGCAGAATGGAAAGCGACCTATGGTCTGAAAGCATTTTCACCGATTGCCGCAGGATATGGCTACAGCCATTATTCCGATTTCGGAAACAAACGCAGTTACGGCTTTGCGCGCCGTCATCTGGGTAATGATCTGATGGGAGCGCTCGGAACTCCGATCATTGCGGTGGAATCCGGCACGGTGGAAGCGCTTGGCTGGAACCAGTATGGCGGATGGCGTATCGGTATCCGGTCTGACGATACGCTGCGTTACTATTATTATGCGCATTTACGAAAAGACACGCCGTACGTCAACGGTCTTTCCGTCGGGCAGCATATAACCGCCGGAGATGTAATCGGCTATATGGGACGGACGGGATATTCTACCAGAGAAAACGTCAACAATATCGAGACCGTGCATCTTCATTTTGGCTTACAGCTTGTTTTTGACGAGCGGCAAAAAGAATGTAATTCAGAGATCTGGGTCGATGTTTATGATCTGGTTTGTCTGCTGGACGAGCATCGAAGCTCCGTGCAGTATGACGCAGAGCACGACGAATGGGTGCGAATTTATCCTTATCGTGATCTGGACAAAGAATAAACGCAGAAACACGCAAGACTGTCGTCCTGCGTGTTTTCTTTCCCAACGCTTTACGGAACGCCGCCGGCTCAGCGGCTTGTATCATACGCGCATTTGCATCGGTTGGTGTTATATTAACTGCTGCTCGTTAATAATCAGTTTGAACTGCAGGCCGAGTCTTTCCGCCGCTTTTCGGCAAAGGATCATACGCTGCATAAAAATCTCAAAATAATCCATAACGGAGCCGAAGTGCGTATCAACCGACAGCTTCAGCTTAACCAGCGTCTTTTCTTCATTGATCTTCAACTGGGATTTTGTCACGGAATAATTGACGCGGTCATGAATATCAAAACTGGAAATATCACGATTGCGAACACGGCTGCGGCGAACATCCGCTTTATCGGCAAGAATCAGCGCTGCGGCAACCGGATTCACCGGTACGCCGGTTCCCTCGTCATGATTGCCGATGGCAGTAACGATTGTCGCTACATCCTCCGCCGGAAAATTCAGTTCATTCAGAATCTGAAATGCCATGACCGCGCCGCTCTGAGAATGATCGATGCGATTGACCAAATTTCCGATGTCATGCAAATAGCCTGCAATCTGTCCGATCTCAATGGCATGTGAATCAAATTCCAGTGTTTCCAGAATATATTTCACCGTTTCCGCCACATGCGTGACATGAGCAAAGCTATGCTCGGTAAAGCCAAGCGCGATTAAAGATTCATCGGCTTTGCGAATATATGCCTGTATGGTTTTGTTTTGTTTAATTTCCTGATACGTCATTTTTTCCCTTTCAAAAAAAGAGAGCAGGGTTTGCCCCCTGCTCTCTGAGTGTTTAATTACTCGTTGATCTCGATAACAACGCCGGAACCGACCGTACGGCCACCTTCACGAATAGCGAAGCGAAGACCCTTTTCGATAGCGATCGGGGTGATCAGCTCGACATCCATGTCGATGTTGTCGCCGGGCATGCACATCTCAACGCCTTCGGGCAGGGAGATGATGCCGGTAACGTCAGTGGTACGGAAATAGAACTGCGGACGGTAGTTGTTGAAGAACGGAGTATGACGGCCGCCTTCGTCCTTGGACAGGACATAAACCTGACCCTTGAACTTGGTGTGCGGATGAATGGAACCGGGCTTTGCCAGAACCTGGCCACGCTCGATGCTCTTCTTGTCGATGCCGCGGAGCAGTGCGCCGATGTTGTCGCCTGCTTCTGCGTAGTCGAGCAGCTTATGGAACATTTCGATATCGGTAACGACGGTGGACTTTGCTTCGTCCATCAGGCCGACGATCTCGACCGGCTCGTTCTTACGAATCTGGCCACGCTCAACACGACCGGTAGCAACGGTGCCACGGCCGGAAATGGTGAAGACGTCCTCGACAGGCATCAGGAAAGGCATATCAGCCTTACGATCGGGAGTGGGAATCCATGTATCAACAGCATCCATCAGTTCCTTGATGCAGGCATAGTCAGGATGGTTCGGATCGGTGGATTCGCAAACCAGAGCGTTCAGAGCGCTGCCGCGAATGATGGGGGTATCATCTCCGGGGAAGCCGTAGAAGTCCAGAGTCTCACGGACTTCCATCTCAACGAGCTCAAGCAGCTCTTCGTCATCAACCTGGTCAACCTTGTTCAGGAAAACAAGAACGGAAGGAACGTTAACCTGACGAGCCAGCAGCAGATGCTCCTTGGTCTGAGCCATGGGGCCATCGGATGCAGCGATAACAAGGATTGCGCCGTCCATCTGAGCAGCGCCGGTGATCATGTTCTTAATATAGTCGGCATGACCCGGGCAGTCAACGTGAGCATAGTGACGCTTTTCAGTCTCGTACTCAACGTGAGCGGTATTGATTGTGATACCACGAGCCTTTTCTTCAGGGGCCTTATCGATGTTTGCATAATCGGTGAAGTCAGCCTTGCCCTGGAAAGAAAGATACTTCGTGATTGCAGCGGTCAGGGTGGTCTTGCCATGGTCGATATGACCAATGGTGCCGATGTTTACATGGGGCTTTGTTCTTTCAAATTTCTGCTTTGCCATTGAAAAAATCCTCCTGTTTGATTTATAAATGGTAAATTGTATTTTCCTCAGATAGTACTACTATACACTAATCATTCCGTAATAGCAAGCACTTTTTAATCAAGAACCGCGTTTTTCAACGATTTCCTGCTGAATATTCTTCGGCAGTTCAACGTAGTGGCTCGGTTCCATAGAATACTGTCCACGTCCCTGGGTGCGGCTTCTCAGATCGGTTGCATAGCCGAACATTGCTGCAAGCGGCACATTGGCATCAATCTGGGTCGCGCCGTTTCTGGGAACCATTCCGAGAATGTTTCCGCGGCGGGACGAAAGATCGCCGATCACGTCGCCGGTGTATTCCTCCGGAACGACAACGCTGACCTTCATAATCGGCTCCAGCACAACCGGATCTGCCTTATGGCAGGCTTCCTTAAATGCCATGGAACCGGCAATCTTAAAGGCAAGCTCAGACGAGTCAACCTCGTGATAGGAGCCGTCATACAGGGTGACCTTGACATCCACAACGGGGAAGCCTGCCAACACGCCGGCTGACATTGCTCCCTGAATGCCCTGATCGACTGCGGGGATATACTCCTTGGGGATCGAGCCGCCTGTAACGGCGTTGATAAACTCATAGCCTTTACCGGATTCGTTGGGCTCCAGCTTGATCTTTACATGACCATACTGACCCTTGCCGCCGGACTGACGGGCATATTTCATATCAACATCCGCACTTCCGCGAACAGTTTCCTTATAGGCAACCTGCGGCGCGCCAACATTTGCCTCGACCTTAAACTCTCTCAGGAGTCGGTCAACAATGATCTCCAGATGGAGCTCACCCATACCGGCAATGATGGTCTGCCCGGTTTCCGTATCCGTATAGGTTTTAAATGTGGGATCTTCCTCAGCCAGTTTCATGAGCGCAATGCCCATTTTTTCCTGTCCTGCCTTCGTTTTCGGTTCGATGGCAACACGGATGACCGGCTCAGGGAATTCCATAGACTCAAGAATGATCGGATGCTTTTCATCGCAGAAGGTATCGCCTGTGGTAGTGTTTTTCACACCGACCACCGCGGCAATATCACCGGAATAAACCGTATCACGATCTTCTCTGTGATTTGCGTGCATCTGCATGATTCTGCCCAAACGCTCGCGTGTACCCTTGGTTGAATTGAGAACCGTCGTTCCCTTTTCAACATATCCGGAGTAAACGCGGAAGAAGCAGAGTTTGCCGACGAACGGATCCGTCGCAATCTTGAAAGCCAAAGCGGAAAACGGCGCCGAATCATCGGCCGGCCGGAATTCCTCTTCTTCGGTCTTCGGGTTTATGCCGGTGATGCCCTTTTTATCAAGGGGAGACGGCATATACGCTACGATTGCGTCCAGCAATTCCTGCACACCTTTATTTTTATAAGAGGTACCGCAGGTAACGGGAATCATGTGAACACCGATGGTAGCCTTGCGAATCGCGGCATAGAGCTTGTCCAGGGGGACTTCCTCTCCCATGAGATACAGCTCCATGATTTCGTCATCCTGATCGGAGATGGCTTCGAGCAGCTTCTCATGGTACTCCTGCGAAATTTCGCGCATATCCTCGGGGATCTCTTCCTCACGGACATCTTTTCCAAGCTCATCGTAGAACACATTGGCCTTCATTCTGATGAGGTCAATGACGCCCTTGAACTCGGCTTCTGCACCGATCGGCAGCTGAATGGGAACAGCGTTACATTTGAGCCGATCATGCATCATGTTGAGAACATTGAAAAAATCGGCGCCCATGATGTCCATTTTATTCACATAGACCATGCGTGGAACATTGTATTTGTCGGCCTGACGCCAGACGGTTTCCGTCTGAGGTTCTACGCCGCCCTTGGCACACAGCACAGTGACTGCACCATCGAGCACGCGCAGGGAACGTTCGACCTCAACGGTGAAGTCAACGTGACCCGGGGTGTCGATGATATTGATGCGGCAGCCTTTCCAGAAGCAGGTGGTAGCGGCAGACGTAATCGTGATGCCTCTCTCCTGTTCCTGTTCCATCCAGTCCATGACCGCATTGCCCTCGTGCGTCTCACCCAGCTTGTAGGTGCGGCCGGTATAGAACAAAATACGTTCTGTCGTGGTGGTCTTGCCGGCGTCAATGTGCGCCATAATACCGATGTTTCTCGTATTCTCAAGAGAATATTGTCTCGGCATTGCGTAACTCCTTTTCGGTTACCAGCGGAAATGGGAGAATGCCTTGTTGGCTTCTGCCATCTTGTGCGTGTCTTCGCGCTTCTTAACAGATGCGCCGGTGTTGTTGCAAGCATCCATGATTTCGCCTGCGAGACGTTCCTTCATGGTCTTTTCACTGCGCTTGCGGGAATAGGTTGTCAGCCAACGAAGGCCGAGAGTCTGACGACGTTCGGGACGAACTTCCAGAGGAACCTGGTAGGTTGCGCCGCCGACACGACGGGACTTAATTTCCAGGGAAGGCATGATGTTTTCCATAGCCTGCTGGAATGCGTCGAGACCGTTCTTGCCGGTCTTTTCTTCGACGATTTCAAATGCGCCGTAGACGACTCTCTGGGCAACGCCCTTCTTGCCGTCGAGCATGACGCTGTTAATGAGCTTAGTTACCAGAGTGGACTTGTAGATCGGATCCGGAAGGACCTCTCTCTTGGGAACATTACCTCTTCTGGGCACTTTGCTTCCCTCCTTCATAAAATGATTTCATAGGTACTTCGATAGGCTTTACCTACCGTTTTGTGCCTGCCAAAGGTTTCCCATACAATAAAAATTATATAAAAAACGCATGGCAAGGCGGTGCCTTGCGGTAAGGCGTTGGAACTCTTGATTACTTCTTCTTGGCCTTCGGGCGCTTCTGACCGTACTTGGAACGGCTCTGCATACGACCCTGAACACCCTGCGTATCAAGCGTACCACGGATAATGTGGTAACGGACACCGGGGAGGTCCTTAACACGGCCGCCGCGGATCAGGACGACGCTGTGCTCCTGCAGGTTGTGGCCGACACCGGGGATGTAGGCGGAAACCTCGTAGCCATTCGTCAGGCGGACACGGGCGATCTTACGAAGTGCGGAGTTCGGTTTCTTCGGGGTGGTGGTACGAACTGCGGTGCAGACGCCTCTCTTCTGGGGAGATGCAAGATCGGTAGCGCGGTTCTTCAGGGTGTTGAGACCCTTCTGCAGTGCGGGAGCCGTGGACTTGTAAGTGCTCTGCTCTCTGCCTTTTCTGACCAACTGATTAAAAGTAGGCATGTTGTTCTCCTTTCTCTCATATTTCGCTGTATTCCAGCGTTTATATTATCCCGGAATATTCAAAAATATTCCGTTGGATACAAATTTTAGAGGATCGCAGCGACTGCCGCGCCCACGCAAATGCTGCAAGCTGCGCCGAGCTGCTTCATCGTCGGAACGGAAATCACAGGGATATCCAACTGTCTGCACCGTTCGGCGATCGGATCTGTCAGCAGCGGATCCGCGTCCTCGGCAATAAAAACCTTCTTTACGCTGCCGGCATTGAGCGCTTTACGCAGTTGCTTGATCCCGACCACTTTTTTGGCGGTTTTTAGTTCCTCAAGCACTGTTCTTACTCCTCCGGCATTGCCAGAAATCTATGCTCACGCGATTAAAGATTATAGCAGAATTACCGAAAAGTGTCAACATTTTTTGCTGATTTTGACGAAGTTTTTTTATAATTTTTTTGTATTGCACCTGTTTTATCGTGATTTTCTTTTGCGTGCAAAAGAATTTTGGGGGGAAAGAATTTCCGGGGAGGGCTGATGGCCCAAATGCAGCCGCTTTTTCCGTAGGACAGGCTGCGGCCCGGTCACCAACATGGTAACCGGGCCGGCTGCAAAACGCGTCAAACAGAAGTCAAATCAGGCAAGCTCCTTTGCCGCTTCATCCGCACGCTGGCAGAAAAGCTTCACCTTCTCGATATCCTTTTCCATGATGCCGTCGTTGTATTTATAGCTGGTCTTAGTCAGGGAATCAACGCCGTAGGGCTTGATTGCACGGATGCACTCGGCCACATTGTCAGGCCCAAGACCTCCGGCGATAATCACCGGAATATCCACAGAGCGAACGATTTCCGCATCGTAGCTCCAGTCGTGGGTCAAGCCGCTGGCACCAATGCCGGTATCTGCGGCCAGACCGGAGTCGGTCAGGATGAAATCACAGAACTTTGCATAATGCTTTGCACGTTCGACGGCTCCGGGGCCATCGACCAAAACAGCCTGCATCAGCTTCACTCCGGGGCACTCTCTGTGCAGACGCTCGGCAAAGGCTTCATCCGCCGTGTATTCCATGCCCGCAATGTGCAAAATGTCGGGCTTTACACGCTTGGTAATGAAAATCATTTCATCCGGATCCTTATTGAGCATGATGGCAACACACTTGACGCCTCTGCGCTTTGCCTCGTCAAAAATGCGGTCAACAACATCAAAGGGAACACGGTGAGCAGGTACGCCGCCGCTCTGCATGGGAACCAGACCGATGTGGTCGGCACCGGCATCCATGGTGGCTACGCTTTCGTTGTAATTCACGAGAGAATAAATCTGCTTAATCATAGTCAATCACACTTCCTTAACAATTATTTTGTAATCGCTTCTTCACAAAGCATAGGAGAAACGGTTTTATGCGTCTGCAGGGTCAGGCTGGCAGCTCTTTGCGTCATTTCGCCGATACGGCGCATGGAGAGCGTATCTCCGAAACGATACCGCGCCCAGCAAATCACCGCCATGCTGCAATCACCGGCACCGTTCACGCTGACGATATCCGTTTTTACGATGGGAACCAGCGCGCTTTCGCTGCGGTTGCAGCAGAAGATGCCGTCCTTTCCCAGAGAGATGAACAGGTTTTTCACGCCCATTTCCAGCAAGCGGTCTGCCGCACACTTAGCGGATGCCTCATCGGTGATTTCAACGCCGGTGAGAAGCTGCGCCTCCAAAGCATTCGGCTTAAAACCGTCCAGACGGGGCAGCAGACTGCGCAGTCTGGGAAGCTTGATGGTAGATACAGGGTCAGCATACATCGGAACGGTGCAGTTTTCTCCCAGCCAGCGAATACTTTCTTCGCTGATATTGGCATCCACCACGCACAGGCTGGCACCGTTAATCAACTCTTTGCGGGACTCCAAAAATTCGGGGGTAACGCTGTTGATCAGTTCCATGGCGTTAACGGCAGACATCATTTCGCCCTGACTGTCGGTTACATAAAGATAAGTACAGCTTTTGCCGCCGGGAATACAGGCGGCGTAGTTCAGGGAGATGCCGTCTTTTTTGCACTCTTCTTCCAGAATTCTGCCGAAATGATCGTCACCATAGACGGTGATCAGTTCCACCGGAACGCCCAATTTTGCAAGATTCTGCGCAATGTTGTGCCCAACACCGCCGGCAGAAAGCTCCACTGTGCCAATGTTGGAATCCTTTTCCCGATAGATCTGGCCGCACAGGCCGGCAATATCGAGGTTCAGCCCGCCTATCACGACCACATATGCTTTGTTATCCATCTAACAACCTCCGAAAGATGATTTTTGCCGGTGATTTATTATACCGTAGATTTCTACAAAAAACAAGCCATTTTGAAAAATCAAAAAAACATGTGAAAATTTGTTACGGAAACTGATTGATTTTGCCCCAAACTGAGAAAAATGTGTATAAGAGGACTGCAAGCCGTTCAGCAGGTTCAATTTAATTGATTGCAAATTGTCGGCAATTCTATTATAATGATCCGCAGAGACATCCCCCTTGGAAACATTTTTACAAAGAAGGAGACAGATTATGCAGTACAAATTGGAGCAAAATGTGAAAGTCGTTGTGACCCGTGAGCTGGCAGATGCCATTTTTGATATTCTTGAGGCTCGCAGCTATCGCAAGCCGCTGCTGCTGGTAAGCACCTTCCAGTTACAGCATCCCTCCATTCAGGAAATGGTACACAAGCTGGAGGAAACGGGACGTTCCTACGTTCTTTTTGACGGCATCATTCCCGACCCTCCTGCCTATACCATCAACGACGGCGCAGCCTTGTTTCAGGAAAAGGGCTGTGACTGTCTGATCGCCATCGGCGGCGGCAGTGCCATAGATACCGCAAGAGGCATCAATATCGTCCGCAAGTTTGGCGGCAAGATCGAAGACTATGTATCTGACCGTACCGTTCCCGAATTCTGTGAGGGTCTCATCGCTGTGCCAACCACGTCCGGCACCGGCAGCGAGCTTTCCAACGCACTGGTCGTCAGCGATGACGAAACCCACGCCAAGTTGGCTGTACTATCCAACAATGCCGTCAGCGAATACGCGGTTTTGTGCCCGCCGTTGGTGACGACCCTGCCTGCCCAGATGACCGCCGCCACCGGTATGGATGCCTTTGCTCACGCTGCCGAAGCCTATACCTCCGCTCTTTCTTCTCCCATCACCGATGCCATCTGCGAAAAGGTAATGTATCTGATTGCCAAATATCTGCCCAAGGCAGTGGAAAACGGCTACGATCTGGAAGCCCGTGAGCGCATGATGATTGCCTCCTGTCTTGCCGGCTGGATGCTGAACAACGCAGGCACTCATCTCGGTCACTCTCAGGCTCATATTGTAGGCGCAAAGTACAAAATCCCCCATGGCGCAGTCTGTGCCTATGCCCTGCCCGGCACGATGCTCTACACCGCCGAGGTCAACGTGAAAAAGGTCAAGGAAATCGGCTTAATTCTCGGTGCGCAGTACCCTGACGATCCTACCGATCTGGAAGTCGGCAGAATCACCGCTCAGCGTATCCGTTGGTTCCGTGACGAGGTTCTGGGCATGAAGCCCTGGTCTGCCTACGAGGTAGCAAAGGAGGAGCTTCTTGCCTGTGCCCCGGAGGTTGCCGCCGAACGCTTTGCCGGCAACGCGCCCATGCCCGTGAGCGAGGAGCTGTGCCGCCGTATGCTGGAGGAGTGGTACTGATTACACCTCGCCGCTCTATGAAACAAGCTAAAGGATCGGTTTCTTTCACCATTGCTCTTCGCAGATAAACCAAGCCGGTATTCACTATGTTTGTGGGCGGTTATACGGATCGGCTATCAATAAAAAGGATGGTGCATTTCTATGTTGATACAGAATGTAGGTAAAACAATCATCGTTTTGGCCTTGGCTGCTCTTCTGCTGCTTTCGTTTGCGGCTTGCGCTTCTGAGTCGGAAAATCAAATTGACTATGAGCAAATCAGCGGCGATCAGGCCAAAGCGCTTATGGATTCGGAATCCGAATACATCATCATAGACGCAAGAACCGAAGCGGAGTATGCCGAGGGACATATCCCCGGCGCGATATTGATCCCTGAATATGAAATATCAGAGCAGGCCGAAACCAAGCTTCCGGATAAAGACGAACTGATCCTTGTTTACTGCCGAAGCGGACGAAGAAGCAAAATCGCCGCCGAGGAACTGGTAAAGCTCGGTTATACCAATGTTAAGGAATTTGGCGGAATCATTGACTGGAAATACGAAATCGAAAACTGATTTCAAAGAGGTGCTGCCTCTCAGGATTTTTGAAATCCTGAGAGGCAGCACCTTTCGTATTATACGAATACCTGATAGAAAGATTGAAAATAGATTTCTGAGCAGAATTTACGCCGAAAATCTGTCCGTTTTCACGGGTTGCGGTGTTTGCGGCAGCCGCCGCAGCCGCATTGTGTTTCTTCGCCGCTGCAAAGGGAGTATTCTCCGCCCTCAATTCGAAGGCCGATGCCTTCAACCAGAGCTTCCGCAATTTTTTCTCTTGCAGCGTTATAGATTTGTTGCACCGTTGTACGCGCAACTCCCATATATCCGGCGCACTCCTCCTGAGAAAATCTTTCTTTATCTATCAAACGTATGGCTTCATACTCATCGACTGTGAGGATCATCATTGCTTTGTTTCCGTCTTTGGGATGAAATTCATTCACCTTCGGCAGGCAGCAAACTTTCCTGCATTTTCTCGGTCTGGACATATATGATTCCTTTCGATAATGATTGACATATGTTTTTCATTATGGTATCATAAAACCAGTTTATGACATATGATATTTATTCGCATTTTACCATATTTAACAGCGTATGTCAATCATTCATACAGAGGAAAGCGAGACAGAATATGAAAGCGATAATCATCGGCGGTGTTGCAGCCGGAACAAAAGCGGCAGCAAAAATCAAGCGAGAGGATCGCTCTGCTCAGGTAGAGATTTATACCAAGAGCAACGATATTTCCTATGCCGGATGCGGTTTACCTTATTATGTTGGCGGTGAAATTGAAACAAGTGAGGAACTGATTGTAAACTCTCCCGAAAAGTTTGCCTCCCTTACCGGAGCAGTTGTTCACACCGGGGAAGAGGCTGTTCACGTTGATGCCAATACGAAAACGGTTGTTTTCCGCAACAACACGGACGGCTCCCGGAAGACCGTAAACTACGATAAACTGATCGTTGCAAGCGGTGCGTCTCCCATTGTTCCTCAGATCAGCGGTGTTTCACTTGAGGGCATTTTTACCGTCCGAACACCGGACGATGCCATTGCTATCCGGAATTACATTCAACTGCATCATTGCAAAAACGCCGTTGTGGTAGGTGCCGGATTCATCGGCATGGAAATGGCCGAAAACCTGATGGCACAAAATCTATCCGTAACGGTCATTGATATGCTCGATCAGATTCTTCCGAATATTCTTGATCCCGAAATGGCCGGCTTTGCCGCAAGGCAGCTGCGAAAGAACGGCTGCAAAATCATGACCGGAACGGCGGTTTCCGGGTTCCGTGGTGAATTCTCCGTAAACGCCGTTATGACCAGTGTAGGCGAGCTTGCGGCCGATGTGGTGATTTTATGCATCGGTATCCGTCCGGCTACTGCCTTCCTCGAAGGCACCGGCATTGAAATGATAAAGGGCGCGGTTGTTGTTGACGAGTATCAAAAGACAAATCTTGTTGACATCTATGCCGTCGGGGACTGTGCCGTTGTGAAAAATCGTATCACAGGCGACCCGCAGTGGTCTGCTATGGGTTCCACCGCGAATATTACGGCAAGAT
>SAMEA3663296__coassemble_257_pt1 | contig 25671 bp, 21 predicted proteins | sample SAMEA3663296__metabat2_high_PE_018 | metagenome-assembled genome bin SAMEA3663296 (sample SAMEA3663296) | pig gut metagenome | biome: pig gut; feature: pig-associated habitat; material: faeces | place: China | collected 2013
TGACAAATACTGAAGACTTAGCCACATTGCGTATGTGCTTTTGGTATGTCGTCCTGAACGTTAGAGAAGGATCCTTGCAGTCTGGAATGAAAAAAGATTCTTCGTCACTGCGTTCCTCAGAATGACAAATACTGAAGACTTAGCCACATTGCGTATGTGCTTTTGGTATGTCGTCCTAAACGTTAGCGAAGGATCTTTGCAGTCTGGAATGAAAAAAGATTCATCGTCGCTGCGTTCCTCAGAATGACAAAAGGGCGGACGATCAAGGTCAAATCAGATTAAAATGCTCCAGCGCTTTTTGCAGTCCGTCCTCGTCGCAGTCCGCGGTGACGTAATCGGCGGCTGCTTTTGCTTCCGGCGTGCCGTTGCCCATGGCGACACCGATTCCGGCGGTGCGGAGCATCTCAAGATCGTTTTCAGAGTCTCCGAAAGCAATCGTTTCTTCCGGCCGAATCCCATAGCGGCGGATAATTTCCAGCATGGCATTCTTTTTGCCGCCGTCGGAGGAAATGATATCATGCCCCAGCGGATACCATTGCGTCATTCGGCTGGTGGGCGCGAGTGCCATAGCGGGAGCCATTTCCTCCCGACGCAGGAACAAAACAATCTTATAGATCGGTTTTTCCAGCATTGCGCGAAGATTGCCCGGTTCCGGCGGACGGGTGTGGATGGCATCCATCGCCTCCAAAACCCGGTCATTACAGAAATTCAGGATGCTTTTTTCTGCGCTGACCATCCAGCAGGCGCAGCCGTTTTTCTCCACCCAGTCCAACACGGCGGCGGCTTCGGAAGGCTCCAGAGGTCTGCCGTAGAGCAGGTTGCCGTCTGCGTCATAGGCATCCTGCCCGTTGTTGGTCAAAACACCGTCAAACTCCAGGCCGTCCAGAAGATGTTCTGTTTTGATTTCAAACTTAGAACGTCCGGTTGCAACGAAACAGAGCACACCGCGCTCACGCAGCCGCTTCAAAGCGGATTTGGTTGAGGCAGGATATACCTTCTTTTTCAGGGAAACCAGCGTCCCGTCAATATCAAAAAACGCAGCTTTTATCATAGTGCAAGAATCTCAACATTCTCCCCGTCGGCAAGCAGCTTGATTTGGGAAATCGGATGATCGTAGCTGTCAATCATTCTTTCCGCAATGCCGTCTTCCAGCTCGCGCTGAATTGTGCGGCGAAGATTTCTGGCGCCGTAGGTGACGGAGTAGGATTTTTTAACAAGATAGTCAATAATGCTCTCGTCCCATGTTAGGTTGATGCCGTGCTCCGACAGATTATCCTTCAATTCGCCCAGCATGATCGCGGCGATACCGCGGAAATTCTCTTCGCTCAGACGGTTGAAGCAAATGATCTCGTCCACGCGGTTCAGGAATTCGGGACGGAGGAATTCGCGCAGCGCCTTGATTGCTTTTTCTCTGCTCTGCTCAGAAACACTGCGGCCGAAACCGACTGAGCCGTCCTTGCGGTCGGAGCCTGCGTTGGAGGTCATGACGATCACGGTATTTTCAAAATTGACAACGCGGCCCTGTGCGTCGGTGATGCGGCCGTCGTCGAGAATTTGCAGCAGGACATTCAGCACATCCGGATGCGCCTTTTCCAGCTCATCGAACAAAATGACGGAGTAGGGCTTGCGGCGAATCTTTTCGGTCAACTGACCGGCTTCGTCATAGCCCACATAGCCGGGAGGAGAGCCGATCAGCTTAGAAACGGAGTGCCGCTCCATATATTCGGACATATCCAGACGCACCAGAGAATCCACGGAATCAAACAGCTCGTCGGCAAGGCATTTGACCAGCTCGGTTTTGCCGACACCGGTAGAGCCGACAAAGATAAAGGAGACGGGATGCTTTTTTGTGGCGATGCCGACACGGTTGCGGCGAATTGCCGAGGAGACAGCCTTGACTGCCTCATCCTGACCGATGATACGCTTTTTCAGGCGTTCGTCCAGTGTGCGAAGCTGCTCGTACTCTTGTGCGCGGATTTTGCTTGCGGGAATTTTTGTCCACATTTCGATAACACGCGCAAGATTTTCCATGGTCAGCATGGGGGCCGGTTTTGCTTCCAGTGCAGCGATTTCCTGATCGAGACGCAGAATATTGGTTCGCAAAGTGGCAAGACGCTCATAGTGCTCGTTTTCGGTGTCCTCGGTGAGCATTTTGACCTCCAACTGATAGTCATCACGCTCCTTGCGCTTTTCGGCAAGATCGGAGATCTCCTTTGAGTGCAGATTCAGGTCAGAGCAGGCTTCGTCCAGCAGATCGATGGCCTTATCCGGCAGGAAACGATCCGTGATATAACGTTCAGAGAGGATGACGGCTTGGCGGGCGATTTCCGGAGACACGCTGACCCCGTGGTACAGCTCGTAATAATGGGAAATGCCGCGGATGATGGCAACGGCTTCGTCAATCGACGGCTCTGCCACGGTAACGGGCTGAAAACGGCGTTCCAAAGCGGCGTCCTTTTCAATATATTTCCGATACTCAGCGAAGGTGGTGGCACCGATCACCTGAATTTCGCCTCTGGAAAGCGCCGGCTTCAGAATGTTTGCAGCGCTCATGGAGCCTTCGGCATCACCGGCACCGACCAGATTATGCACCTCGTCGATGACCAGAATGATATTTCCGCAGGCCTTGACTTCCGCAATCAGGCTCTTCATGCGGCTTTCAAACTGACCGCGGAACTGTGTTCCGGCAACCAGCGCAGTCAGATCAAGAAGATAGACTTCCTTGTTGCGGAGCTTAAAGGGGACATTTCCGGCGGCAATGCGCTGGGCAAGTCCTTCCGCGATGGCGGTTTTGCCGACACCCGGCTCACCGATCAGGCAGGGGTTGTTCTTCTGGCGGCGGTTGAGAATCTGCACGACACGCTCTGTTTCGGTTTCGCGCCCGATAATTTGATCCAAAGCGTTTTCTCTCGCCTTTGCAGTCAGGTTCTGGCAGTAGGTGTCAAGGAACTTGCGCTTTTGCTTTTTCGGCTTTTCCGGCTGCGGCTCCTTTGCCTTCTCCTTTGGATCTTCTCTGGGAACAATTCCGCCGGAGTTACCGAACAGACGGTTCATTTGCGGGAAGGTGGCAGTGCGGCTGCCGATATCGTCCTCGTCATCTTCCGGGTCCTCGGGCTGCATCAGGGACATCATCTCTTCGTTCAGACCTTCCAGATCTTCGTCGGTAATGCCCATGCGCTGAACAATCTCATCGACCTGCTTAATGCCAAGCTCCTTGGCACATTTCAGGCAGAGACCTTCGTTGGTGCTTCGCCCGTTTTCAACTTTCGTAATGAATATCACAGCAACATTTTTTTGGCATTTGCTGCATAATGTCGGTTTCATAGAATTCCTCCTTCATGGGGTAAATCAGGGAATCAGCAAGGTCGCCTCATCGGAAGCGATGCAGTAGGCCGTACCGTCTGAGCGGATCAGGACCGTCTGCCAATTGCTGTTTGGAGCGGTGCTTTGCTCTTTGAGCTCACGATTGAAAACTTGCAGCTTCATATCGCTCAAGACGGCGACATATTCCTTGCAGGCACTGAGACTCAAAGGAGCGTTATCCAGGGAAACGGCGGCAATGACCGTTCCGCTTTCATCCAACGTCAGCAGTTGATATCGACCATCTGCTTCAAATGAATCGTATAGAGCGGTAACAAAGCCGTCTCCGTCAAAGCTGTATGCCATCAGCTCGCCGCCATCGGCTGCGTATTCGCCCAAAATCGCTCCGTCTGCGGTAAAAAAGACCAGAGCGTTTTCTCCGACGGCACAAAGCGTGCTTTCATCGAGAAATTGCAGATCATAAATCAACTGAGCACCGAGAGAAATTTCGGCATAAACGGCATCCGAAGCGGTATCAAATACCTGAGCGGAGGCGGAGAAGGCAATGTTTTCCTGCCCGAGCGTCGTTGCGGCGACAAACTCATGGTTCGGTGAGAGCGCGCAGGCATTGAGATAATTGGTCTTGGAATTTCGGCGGAAAAGGAGGGAACCGTTTCCGCTGTAGACTTCCAAAACGGCGCGGCAAGTGCTGCTTTCGGTCAAGACGCAGACAGCACCGCTTTCGGAAAGACCTGCATCGTAAATCAGACCCGCGGCCTCCAGCTCAAAGCGGAGGCTGCCGTCTGCGTCTGTGACTGCGAGGTGTTTTCCGCCGATATCATAGGCAAGCAGATTTTTGCCGCTGCCTGCAAGCGCAGCGGAAGTATAGCTGCCGGGATGCCGTGCGAGGACAGAACCGTCCTGCGCATACACCGTAAGCTGCTCCTGTGTGGCAATCGCAAGGCGATCATTGACCAAGCAATAGTTAACGCTTCCGAAGTTTTTAAAATCAATTGCTCCGTATGTTTCGCGGTCAACACCGCTATAGCGGAAAAATCGTTTGATCCCGTCTAAAGCGGTGCTGCCGGAAAGCAAAAACAGTCCCAACAGAACAACTACAACGAGAACAATCGCAAGAAAAATCAGCCATCGATGGGACATGGTGGGACGCGTCTGTGTATCTGTGGCATTTTCCACCAACCGAATTTTACCGGACATGGAAAACCTCCTCCCCGTCATCATACCACAGTTGCGTCATGTATAGTCCGCCGGGCGGAACTGTCGGACCGGCCGCGGTACGGTCGCCGGCAGCAAGAATGCTTCCGATGTCCTTCGGAGCAAGCTTGCCCTCTGCGGCGTAGACTACCGTTCCGGTCATAGCGCGTGCCATGTTGTACAAAAAGCCGTTGGCACAGATTTTCAGCAGGATTAAGTCGCCCTGGCGTTCTACTTCAAAGTGATGAACGGTGCGGACAGTGGATTTTACCTCCGTGCCCACAGAGCGGACGGAAGCAAAATCGTGCGTACCGACAAACTGGGCAGCGGCCTCCTGCATGATTTTTTCATCCAGATGCTTTGGATAAAACCATGCACGGTTTACATAAAACGGATCCCGAATGCGGGAGTTATAGATTTGGTAGGTGTATTCCTTACGGACACACGAACCGATGGCGTTGAATCCGTCATGCACCTGCCGCGCATCATATACGACGATATCATCCGGCAGATGAGTGTTGAGCGCGTAGGGAAGCCGATCACAGGGAATCGTGGATTCCGTACGGAAATTCGCAACGTATACACGGGCATGAACCCCTGCGTCTGTGCGTCCGCAGCCGGTCAGATGCACCTTGTGCCCGACGATTGCGGCAGCCGCTTCCTCCAGCGTCTGAGCGACAGAACGGGCGTTTTTCTGCACCTGCCAGCCATGGTAGGCGGAGCCGTCATATTTCAGAAACAGGGCAATATTGCGCACGGGGCTTCCTCCTAATCCTCAAATCCGGAAAATTCGAAGTTCTACGCTTGAGAGTGAAAAAGGTGTTTGCCAAGAGACCTGTGTTGAAAAAATGCTTTTCATACTGATTCTTGATTAAAAAGTTTCATCAAGAATCCCGTGTGCTGCGCACACTCACATCGTGCTTAAGGCACGCTGTGTCGTCTTGTGCAGAATCTGACGCGCCTTCGGCGCTATAAAAAGGTTTTTAACCTTTTTATGAGATTCTAGTATCAAACGGTTCATGATTTACAGTCCAAAGTGACGCAGAACGATGATGCCTGCCAAAAGCGCCGCAACGATCAGCAGCGCAATCACGTCACGCATACGGAAAACAAGAACTTTCATTTTTGTGCGTCCTGCACCGCCGTGATAGCAGCGGCATTCCATGGCGGTGGCAAGCTCGTCCGCTCTGCGGAAAGCGCTGACAAACAGCGGAACAAGAATCGGAATCAGAGCTTTGGCACGCCGAAACAGATTCCCAGTCTCAAAATCCGCGCCGCGTGCCTTTTGCGCGGAGATGATTTTGTCGGTTTCCTCGATCAGTGTGGGGATAAAGCGCAGAGCAATGCTCATCATCATAGCAAGCTCATGCACCGGAAAATGCAGCTTTTTCAGCGGAGAAAGGAGGGACTCCAGACCGTCCGTCAGGGCAATGGGAGAGGTGGTATAGGTCAGCAGGAAGGTGCCTGTGACCAGAAGCATGATCCGAAGAACCAGGAAAAAAGCGTTCCAGATGCCCTCATAGGTGATATGAAAAATCCAAAATTCCACCAGAATGCGCCCGTCGGAATAGAACAGGTTGATGAGCGCCGTAAAAATAATAATAATCAGCAGCGGTTTGAGACCTTTAAAAAGCGCCTTTAAGCGGATTCGGGAAAGAATGATTGCCGCGGCCAGAAAAATCAAGGCGGTTGCGTAGGAAATCAGCCACTTGCACAGGAACAATGCAACGATATACACAAAAACGATCAGCAGCTTTGCACGCGGATCCAAACGGTGGATGATGGTGTTACCCGGAAAATACTGACCGAGGGTAATATCCTTAAGCATGAGCGGCACCTCCTTTGAAAGAAAGGAGCTGCTGCAAGGCGGACGCTTGCGTGTAAGTAGCGGGATCTACATTCAGTCCAAGCTCATGCAGGCGTATAAACAGAGAAGTGACCTGCGGCACGGATAGACCGATTTCACGAAGCCGCTCCGCTTGGGCAAAGATCTGGCTCGGTGTGCCGAGCATTTCCATTGCGCCGTCGTTGAGCACCAGCAGACGATCAGCCAGCGCTGCGACATCGTCCATGCTGTGACTGATCATCACCACGGTTGCGCCGGTAGCTTCCCGATAGGAGCGGATGTTTTCCAAAAGAGAGGCACAGCCCGCAGGATCCAGACCCGCGGTAGGCTCATCAAAAATGACAATCTCCGGCTCCATTGCAATGACACCGGCGATGGCGACGCGGCGCTTCTGACCGCCGGAAAGATCAAAGGGGGACTTATCCAGAACATTCGGATCGACACCGGCAAAGCTTGCCGCACGCAAAACACGCCGGCGGATTTCTTCCGCATCCAGTCCCATATTTTTTGGGCCGAAGGAGATGTCCTTGTAAACAGTTTCTTCAAAAAGCTGATATTCCGGATACTGAAATACCAGACCCACGCGGAAGCGTGCCGAACGGGTGGCCTGTTTATCCTTCCAAATACTTTCGCCTCCGAGCAGTACATCGCCCGAGGTGGGTTTGAGTAAGCCGTTCAGATGCTGAATGAGTGTGGATTTTCCGGAACCGGTGTGACCGATGATTCCCAAGAATTCGCCTTTTTCTATTGTAAAATTCAAATGCCTGATCGCGTCATGCTGGAACGGAGTTCCGACGCTGTAGGTATGCGAGAGATCTCTGACCTCAATGGTTGCAGCCAATGTATTTCCTCCTGGTGGTCAGGCCTTTAGCAAATCATAAAGTGCCTGCGCACATTCTTCTGTGGAAAGTGCATCGAGCGGCAAATTGCAGCCCGACTTGTTCAGCTCAAAAAGAAGCTGTGTGGTAACCGGAACATCCAATCCGGCTTGTTTGAGCAGTTCTACCTGCGGGAAGACCTCCTTCGGGGTGCCATCTGCAATGATGTTCCCCTTTTCCATGACCAGTACGCGGTCAGCGCGAATGGCTTCTGTCATGTGGTGGGTAATCAGAATCACGGTAATTCCGTGGTTTTTGTTCAGATCTTCAATGGTGCGCAGTACCTCCTCACGACCGTGAGGATCGAGCATCGCCGTCGGTTCGTCGAGAACGATGCAGCGCGGCTGCATGGCAATGACGCCTGCGATGGCGATGCGCTGCTTTTGGCCGCCCGAAAGCAGATGAGGTGCATGTGTGCGGTATTCATACATTCCGACTGCTTTGAGGGCATCGTCGACTCGTTTGCGAATCTCCGCAGAGGGGACGCCCAGATTTTCCGGCGCAAAGGCCACATCTTCCTCAACGACATTGGCAACCATCTGGTTGTCGGGATTTTGAAATACCATTCCGACGGTGCGGCGGATATCCAGAAGCTGCTGCTCATCTGCCGTGTCCATGCCGAATACCCGGACGCTGCCACCCTCCGGCAGAACAATGGCGTTCAGATGCTTGGCAAGGGTGGATTTTCCGCAGCCGTTGCGTCCGAGAACGGCAACAAAGCTGCCTTCCTCAACGGTCAGATTCAGACCGTCAAAAACGGGAATCGGTACATTTTCGGTCTGCGACGTGTAGGAAAAATGCACGTTATCAGCAATTACTGCGTGTGTCATCGTGCACTTCCTTTCGTGCTTGTCCAGCGTCCGGCTGCACCGCAGGGAAGCACCAGACCGCTGTCCGTGACCGGAAGACCGAGCTCGTCGGAAACCGTGTGACCGCCGTGAACCGGAGTAATAATGCTGTCCAGCAGGCACGTCAGCACCGAGGGAGCAAGACCGGTGGTATAGGAATTGATAATAAAAAACAGAGGATCGTCCGACAGAACGCCGGCAACCAGCTTCAGGAAGGGAAAAATATCCTTTTCCAGCTTCCAAATCTCGCCGGAGGGACCTCTGCCGTACGAGGGCGGATCCATAATGACCGCGTCATAGCGGCGGCCGCGTTTGATCTCGCGTTCGACAAATTTTGTACAGTCGTCAATGATCCAACGAATCGGAGCATCGGACAGGCCGGACGAGGCGGCATTCTCTCTTGCCCACGCGACCATGCCCTTTGCGGCATCGACATGGCAGACGGATGCGCCTGCTTTTGCGGCGGCAAGCGTTGCGCCGCCGGTGTAAGCAAAGAGGTTCAGAACGCTGATCGGTCTGCCGGCGTTTCTGATTTGGCTGTCAATAAAGTCCCAGTTTGCCGCCTGTTCCGGAAAAACACCGGTGTGCTTGAAATTCATGGGCTTGACGTTAAAGGTCAGATCGCGGTAGCAAATCTGCCAGCGTTCGGGCAGATGATGCTGCGACCATTGACCGCCGCCCGTGTTGGAACGTGCATAACGTGCGTCAAAGCGGCGCCAGCGAATATCTTGTTTCTCCGTTGCCCAGATCACCTGCGGATCAGGACGCACAAGGATATACTTTCCCCAGCGTTCCAGCTTTTCGCCGTTTGAAGTATCGAGAACTTCAAAGTCTTTCCATTGATTCGCAATCCACATGGGCATTCTCCTGTATCTCTATATTGATTGTATCGAGGAAACTCTGAATCAATCTGCAAGAGCGGTCGGCGTGACATTTTGTCGCAAATTGAGATTGGAAAACCGTAGGAATACTTTGTGTATTTCAAGTTTTCCAACCGAAAAGTTGCGGCAAAAAAATCCGCTGAGCGCCGCAGACGATTTGTTCAGAGGTTCCCTAGATCAGTCCGATTTTTTTCCTTCCGAACAGATCCGTTTCCTGCGGCGGCAGTGCAATCTCCGGCGCTTCCGGAGGCTCTGTCGGTTCCGCAGTTGTTTCGGGAGTGGTAGGCTCCTCTTCTTCCGTGGGTTTTGGCTCCTCCGTATGAATCGGGCAGGTGGTCATTTTGTCCGGATCATAGATGTAGGACGCGCCTGCATCGTAATCCCATGCCTTGCTTGCAAGAAGCATGCCGACCTCACGGACGCTGTTGCCTTCTGCATGCTCGCAGAATTCCGTGGCAACCTTGCCGGATTCTTCACAAATCTTTACGAGAACGTGGCAATCACATTCTTCACCCGGAGCGTCCTCCCAGAACAGGCAGACGGTAGAAACACGATTATCACCATCGTCACGGACATCCTTTTCGCAGGCTTCGGTTGCAAGCTTTCCGCAGTCGGAGCAGATGGAATAGTAGCCGACACCGTCCGCCCACGGGAATTCGCGGTATTCCAGATTTTCATGCAGCGGGTCCATGACCTGACGCCACATGGAAATAGCGGGATTTACATAGCTGCCGGAAAGACGAATCTGCTCCGGCTCGTCATAGCCGCACCAGACAACGGCGGTGTAATACGGGGTATAGCCTGCAAACCAGCGGGTCTGGTTATTGCTGGAGGTGCCGGTTTTGCCCGCAACGGCAACATTGCCCTTGTAGGCAGCGCCGCCGGTACCGTTGGAGACAGCCCGCTGCAGCATATAGTTGATATAGAAATCCGTTTTTGCGCTGATGGCAGTGTGGCTTTCCTGCGTATTGTCAAGAATCACATTTCCCTCCGGATCGACGACCTTTGTATAGGTTCTTGCTTCACGGAAAACGCCGCCGTTGGGGAAAGTGGCATAGGCCTGCGTCATTTCGCGAACGGTCAGACCGTAAGTCAGTTCACCCAGCGCAAGGGGAGCGTAGGCAATATCGGAATAATGCTGTCCGCCGATTTCCAGATCCTGAACCAGAGTGGTAATTCCCATTTTCTGCGTCAGGAAGTCGTAGCTGTTCTGCGTGCCGAGCCGGTCAAGGGTTTTCACGGATATCGTATTGAGAGAACTGGTCAGACCGCGCAGAACCGTACACGGACCGCTGTAGCTTCTGGAGTCGTTCTGGGGCCAGTTGTCGTAAAGAGGGGAGTCTTCCAGAACGGTGCCCGGCGTGACAACACCGGCTTCCAGAGCGGGAGCGTAAACAGCAATCGGCTTAATGGAGGAGCCGACCGGCAGCTTGCTCTGTGTTGCACGGTTCAGGGAAAGGCTTCCTTCCTTTTCTCCGACACCGCCGGACATACCGACGATATCGCCGGTAGCGTTATCGATCAGGATAATTGCAGACTGAAGCTGCTGGGTGCTGATGGTTCCGGGAACGTTGCTGGGATCTTCGTAGACACTGTCGATAATGGCCTGTGCTTCGGGGTTGATGGTGCTGTAGATGCTGTAGCCGCCGGTGAGAAGCTTCTGCACGGCCGCATTTTCGCTGATATCGTATTCTTCGCAAAGACCGTTGACTACATCACGGTAGACGGTATCCACGAAATAGGAGTAGGCGTTGTTATCATTCACCGCATAGTTTTGAGCGCCGCAGTTGGGACAGTAATAGGCATCGTCCTCCTTATGATAATCGCTGCGCGGCCCATCAAAACCGCAGGAGCCGCAAGTAAAGGTTTTTTCATCATAGCGGCCGTTGTGGAACAGCATTTCCTGAGAAACGGCAAGATCATAATCGCTGTCACTGCTGATATAACCCTGATTGTGCATTTCCATCAGGATGGTAAGCTGACGTTCGCGGTTGTTCTCAGGGTTGATATACGGATCATAGAGAGAAGGATTGTTGGTAATGGCAATGATGCTGGCGCATTCGGCGGTGGTCAGCTCGCTGACATCCTTGCCGAAGTAGACCTCCGCAGCGCTCTGCACGCCGTAGCAGCCCTGGCCGAGATAGATGGTGTTCAGATACCATTCCATAATCTCGTCTTTGGTATAATGCTCCTCAACGGCCAGTGCGCGGAAGATCTCCTGCACCTTACGGTTGACGGTGACATCATCCTCCTGTGAGAGGTTTTTGATTAACTGCTGCGTAATGGTGGAAGCACCGTAGGAAGAGTCGCCGCCCGCGAAATTTCGAACGGCGGAAAGCGTACGCAGCCAGTCAACGCCGTTATGTTCCGGAAAACGCTTATCCTCGATCGCAACGGCAGCATTGACCATATCCTGCGGAATCTCGTCAATGCCGACCCAGATGCGGTTTTCCGCAGCATAGAGCTGCTGCAGCTCTTTTGCCTCTCCGGTTGCCGGATCGGTGTAGTAGATGATGGAGGTCTGTGCCAGAGAAATGTTGCCCAGCTCCAATGCGTCGGCATATTCGTTGGCTTTCGGGATGACATCCTGCTTGAGATAGTCGGAGAATTTCGTCATGAATATCGAACCTGCGACTGCAACGATCAGCGCGAGTGTTGCGCCGATCACCATGACCCACAGGAGAATCTGACCGATTACCTGCAGGATCACGCGGATAATTCGCCATGCAGTGCTCGGCTTTTTTGCAGGTGTCTGTGCATTTTCTTTCATAGAATGGAACCTCGCTTCCAAAATATATTCTGTCGGAATGGCCGCTGAAAAATGAAGCGGATACGCATACCGATCCCATTTTGCCTATTTATATAATTATATCACGTCTGTCAAATGTGTATTAGTCCTTTTTTTGTTTCATATTTTCAAAAAAATGAGGAAAAACTATAAAAGGTGATTACGATGAGTTCGATTTTCAGGCGAGTGGCGGCTGTCTGCGCAATTTCACTTTTTCTTTTGCTGAAAGGCTTCGCGGCGGATGCAGCGTATTATCTGATCGGCGCGGACGGCTATGTGGCGGTGTTGGAATCGGAAAGCGGAAAAGTTTACCTTACGGAGATCCCAATGGATCGATTGCCGGATGCGGACGTGCAGCAGCTCGAGCGGGGAATTGCCTGCTTTGACAAAACCGAGCTGGCTGCGGCGCTGGAAAATTTTGATTCGTGATAATTCTTCGCCTGATTTCCTCTTGATTTTCCCCGGATATGCGGTTAAAATAAAGAGCAGAAAGAAACAGGAGGGATACCGATGGAAGAAGATTACGGTGCAAATATCATCTCTATTACCGATGAAGACGGTGTGGAATACGAACTGGAGGTTCTTTCCTCTGTAGAATATCAGGGCGCGGAGTATCTCGCGCTGACTCCTGCCGATGCTGACGACGAAGCCGAAGAGCTGGAGGTCAGCATTTTGAAGTCCGTGATGGACGGCGACGAGCCGATTCTTGTAGCGGTGGAGGATGAGCAGGAGCTTGAAACGGTTTATGATCTTCTGATGCAGTCGATGTTCGACGATGAGGATTTCGACGACGAAGAATAATCTGTCGATTGGACGGAAAACGGAATAAATAGTTCCCTGCTTGGTGCGTGATGACTCCTTTTAAACCCACATCATTTTTAAGGGATGTCGGACTTCCGATTCGGATTGCAGGCCTCCCGTTCCGGCTTTGACCGTGAATGGACGTTGGAAGCAGCTAAGAATCGGAGAGACAACCCACCTGCCATATTGTGCAGGTTATAAATGGGGTCACACGGCCATAGCGGGGAAAATCAGACAGCGCAAGCTGTCTCAGACTGCCGATAAAGGTCCAAACCGTCAAAATGAAAGATGTCATTTTTGTGCAGCGTATTGATTTCGGCTTTTCGGACAACGGATTTTTCCCAAATACGAAACTGCCGAGAAATTCTTGCTTCGCAAGCATTTTGACTTACTGCGCAACTCACACTCTACCGTACCTGTGTACGCCGACGAGTGTGAGTTGCTTGTCTTTGGAGCCTTTCTCAGCAGTCCATCAGCGTGCCGAAAAAGGTTTTTCGACACGCTGAGACAGCGCAAGCTGTCTTTTTTATTTTGCGGCAGCAAAAAAGAGCGGATTTTCTCGGCTGATTTCAAAAAATTTGATTCTTTTTAACGAAATTTCACTTTTTACTTGCAAGAATGCGATTTACAAGCTATAATCACAATGTTGTACATTCGGAGTTATGCTCCGAACAGATCCTACGAATGAGAGGTAATGATAATGAGCGCATCCCGCGAAAGAAAAAAGCGCACGGAACAGGTGTCACAGCCTGAAACAAAAAAGAAAACCAAGAAGCTGTCCGAAGGCTGGATCTTTGCCATCTGCATGATCGCAATCGTTGTTATTTTGGTCGGCGCCCTGATCGGCTATTCGCTCTATATGAACAGCCGTCCGGTTTTGACGGTCGGTGACCATACGGTGACGGTTTCCGAATTCAACTATTTCTATACGACAAAGGTGAATAACTGCTCCAGCTATGCTTCCTATATGGGAATCGATTCGAGCACGCCTCTGGATGAGCAGTATGTGACCGAAAGCGGCGCAAGCATGCTTATGCTGATCGGTGTGGATTCTTCTTTCCTTTCCGATAAAACTGCAACAGACGGTACCTACAACGTAACCTGGGCACAGCTCTTTGCCGATGCCGCAAAGACGGATGCCGCTTCTGCCTATGCTGTTTACAATGAAGCAATGGCAAACGGCTATGAGATCAGCGAGCATATCGAGGAAGATATCGAAGAGAGCGTTGAGCAGATGAAGACCTATGCGGAAAACAACAGCATGTCTTTGAGCAAGTTCATCGAGCGCGTTTACGGTAAGGGCTGCAATGAATCCGGCTACCGCGACTATTTGAAGGTGCAGTTTGTTGCTTCCGACTATGCCTCCACGCTGACCTATTCCGCAGAGGAAATTGAAGCGAAGAGAGCAGAAAGTCCTGAAGACTATGCTGTCGCCACCTACTATCAGTACTCCGTTTCCGCTTCCGAATTTGTCGAAGAAGGCGAAGACGGCGAGAAGCCCGATCCCACTGCTGCGGAAGAAAAGCAGGCGAAGGATGCTGCTGAAGCAATGGCAGCGGACTTTGATGTTGAGAAAGCTACCATCAAGGCCGATACCGCTCGCGCTACGGCAACTGCCAGCGCAACGGAGGAAGCCGCAAATTGGCTGTTCGATACGGCTGAAAATAATGATGTTAAGCTCTTTGAGAAGGAGGGCACTTACTACGTCCTGAAGCTGATCGACAAGACCGATTATATGACCGGAAACTATCTGCAGATTGTCCTTGCTGCTGACGGCGAAGAGCTGGAAGAAGGCGAGCTGACCGCTGCCGAAAAGAAGGAAAAGATCGTTGCCGCACTGGAAGCAGACGCTTCTGCCGAAAACTTTGAAGCGCTGGCAGAGGAGTATTCGGGATCACATGAAATCGAAGCTGAGAATACGATGCGTTCCGCCCTTTCCAGCATTTCCGACGAGGCACTGTTCTGGAGTATGGGAACACAAACGGCAGGCGAATATCAGATCTTTGAGACAAACGGTAATACAATCATTCTGTTCTACACCGGCGAGGGAGAACAGTACAGCAGCGTCGTTGTAACCGCTGTCCTTGCCAATGAGCATATCGATGAGATCTCCGAGGCGGCAGTGGCAGCCTGCAACTTTGACGAAAAGACTGCTATGACTGCAAATGTAGGCGTTTATCTCGGCAACTGATTTTGCAAATATTTCCTGTCCGACGGAACGGAAGAATCCGTTTGAAGGTGGGGAAATCTGATGAAAACAGACAGGGCGCTGCGAGGCGCCCTGTTCTTTATCTCCGGAGGGATCAATGGAAGAAAAATTTATTCGGGAAGAAATGATACTCGGCACGAAGGCAATGCAGCGCCTTGCCCGATCCCATGTGATCGTGTTCGGCATCGGAGGCGTCGGAAGCTATGCTGCGGAGGGACTTGCGCGTGCAGGCGTTGGCGCATTGACATTGGTCGACAGTGACACGGTTGGCGTTTCCAACCTCAACCGGCAGCTTTGTGCGCTGCATTCTACCATTGGACGCTTCAAATCCGATGTTATGGCAGAACGTATTCTTGACATCAATCCGGACTGCCGCGTGAAATCCGTTCCGGAGCACTACAGCGAGGAAACGAAGGAGCGCTTCTTTTCGCAGAGCTATGATTATATCATCGATGCCATTGACCTGGTATCCTGCAAGCTGAGCCTGATTCAGACGGCGCAGGAACGCAGCATCCCGATCATCAGCTCCATGGGAACGGGGAACAAGCTCGATCCGATGCGGTTTTGCATTACGGATATTTCAAAAACCAGCGGCTGCCATCTGGCGCGTATCATGCGAAGAGAGCTTCGGAACCGAGGTATTTATCATCAAACGGTGCTCTACAGCGAGGAACTGCCGAAAACACCGCAGCAGCTTCAGACACCGCCTCCCGGCAGACGCAGCATTCCGGCATCGGTGTCGTGGGTGCCGTCGTGCGCGGGTCTGATGCTTGCGGGCTATGTTGTGCAGGAATTGATTAAGGACACAGAAAACGCGAAGTGAAAATCACTTCGCGTTTTTTTGTACGATCGGGACTGTAAGCCGGGTTCTGTAATCGACAGCCATCTATCTCGACGTACCGTTGCCGGTACGCTCAAGCCACCTCCCCGGAGACGGTCGGGCCAACCAATGTCTCCTCCACGGTGTTGCTCCGAATAGAGTTTACAGCGCCGCAATGTTCCCATGCGGCGGGTGAGCTCTTACCTCGCCTTTCCACCCTTGCTCTGCCGGCGAAAGCACCGACAAAGCGGTATATTTCTGTTGCACTTTTCCTGAAGTCGCCTTCGGCGGGCGTTACCCGTTATTCTTGCCCTGCGGAGCCCGGACTTTCCTCATGGAAAACCTTTCGGTCAAACCACGCGGCTGTCCGTCCCGGTCGCAGAAAATATTGTACTTTATTTTTCTGATGTTGTCAAACACATTGCAAAATTTCCTTTTTCGGGATATAATAAAACCAGTATCAGGAAAAGAGGCGTAGGATTTGAAACTCGACGCATATTTCGGCGCGATGAAAGGCAAGCGGGTGCTTGTGCTCGGTCTCGGCGTCAGTAACCGTCCGCTGGTTCGGCTGCTGCTGCGTTACGGAATCGACGTAACCGGATGCGATAAAACCCCCAGAGAAAAGCTGGACGAGGAAGTGCTGGAGCTTGAACGGCTGGGTGCAAAGCTGCATCTGGGCGACGGCTATTTGGAAAACATTTCGGGCGATATCGCTTTCCGCACCCCGGGTCTGCACCCGGAAAAACCGGAGCTTGCAGCTCTGCGGAGGTCGGGAACGGTTATTACAAGCGAGATGGATGCTTTTTTTGAGGTCTGCCCCTGCCCGATCATCGGCGTGACCGGCTCAGACGGCAAGACGACGACGACTACGCTGATTTCCGAGATGCTGAAGCATGCAGGTTACCGCGTCTGGCTTGGCGGCAACATCGGCACGCCGCTTCTGGACAAGGTGGATGAAATGCAGCCCTCGGATCAGGTGGTGCTGGAGCTCAGTTCCTTTCAGCTTATGGATCTGCGCAGAAGCTGCCATATTGCCGTTGTGACCAACCTTGCGCCCAATCATCTGGATATGCACAAGGATATGGCGGAGTATGTAGACGCGAAGAAAAACATCTTCCTGCGCCAGAGTGAGGGGGATATTCTGATTCTCAATCACGATAACGCGCTGACAGAGAGCTTCGCCTCCGAAGCAAAAGGAACCGTCAAACGGTTTTCCCGTCAGGAGCCGGTAGACGGCGTGTATTATCAGAATGAAACGGTTTTCGTCGGCGGCAAAGCATTGCTGCGGCGAGAGGATATTCTGCTTCCCGGGATTCATAATGTGGAAAATTATATGGCGGCGATCCTTGCAGTGGACACAATGGTCAGTGATGAGGACATTCGCTATGTTGCAAAGAATTTCGGCGGCGTGGAGCATCGCATTGAGCTGGTGCGGGTGAAGGACGGCGTTTCCTTCTATAATGATTCCATTGCTTCCTCACCCAGCCGCACCATCGCAGGACTTCGGAGCTTTTCCAAAAAGGTCATCCTGATCGCAGGCGGCTATGACAAGCATATTCCCTACGATAGTTTGGGACCGGAAATTGCCGAACACGTCAAGCTCCTGGTCTGTACGGGCGCAACAGGCGGGAAAATTGCTGCGGCGGCGCGTGCGGTGCCTGGCACACCCGAAATCCTTGAGATTGAGGATTTCTACGAGGCGGTACGCACTGCGGCGGCGCATGCAAGGTCGGGAGATGTTGTGATACTCTCACCTGCGAGCGCGGCGTTTGATCAGTTCAAGAATTTTATGGTGCGTGGTGCCGAGTTTAAGAAAACCGTAATGGAGCTGTAAGATATGAGCAAAACCTGTGCGGCGGTGATTGTTGCCGCAGGCTCTGCCCGACGGATGCAGGGCATAGATAAGATCATGGCGCCGATCGGCGGCATACCGATGCTGCTTCGTACCGTGCAGGCGATGGCCGCAAGCGAACGGATCAACGAGATCGTGATTGTGACCCGCGCCGATCTGATTAAGCGGGTGCAAGCGCTGTGTTCGGCAGAGAAAAAAGTCTGTGCCGTGACCGCCGGAGGAGAAAGCCGTGCCGAATCGGTGCTGTGCGGTCTGAGACAGGTACATAGCGAGCTTGTGGCCATTCATGACGGCGCAAGACCGCTGGTAACGCCGCAGGTGATTGACAGCGCCGTTTGTGCGGCAGAAACGTATGGGGCGGCGGCACCTGCCATTGCCGTTCACGATACCATCAAGGTTGCTGTGGACGGAATCGTAAAAGAAACGCCCGACCGAAGAACGCTTTTTGCCGTGCAGACACCGCAGGTGTTCTTTTTGGAGCATATCCAAACTGCTCTGGCGGAGGCGCTTTCCTGCGGCATTGCGCTGACGGATGATTGCTCTGCGGCGGAAGCGGCAGGAATGCAGGTTTATCTGACGCAGGGCAGTGAGGAAAACAGAAAGATCACCGTTCCGACGGATCTTATTTTGGCAGAAGCAATTTTAAAGGGGAGGGAAACGTCATGAGAATCGGACACGGCTACGACGTGCACCGCTTGACGGAGGGCAGAAAGCTCATTCTCGGCGGCGTGGAAATTCCCTTTGAACGCGGGCTGGACGGACACTCCGATGCGGATGTTTTGCTGCATGCCGTCATGGACAGCCTTTTGGGAGCGGCGGGGCTGCGTGATATCGGCGTGTTGTTTCCGGATAACGATCCAAAGTATGAGGGAATTTCCAGTATGCTTCTTGTGCGTGAGGTCATGAATCATCTGGAAGCACAGAAACTGCGTGTCGGAAATGTTGATGTGACCATTCTGGCGCAGCGCCCGAAGCTGAAGGATTATATTCCGCAGATGCGCGATCATCTCGCGCAGGCGTTGAAGCTTCCCGCAGAGCGCGTCAACATCAAGGCAACGACGGAGGAAGGACTTGGATTTACCGGCAGCGGCGAAGGAATTGCCTGTCATGCCGTTTGCTTGCTGGAGGAATAGAGAGGAGAACATCCATGCTGAAAATAAAGAAAGAGCCCATGACCGCTGAAGAAGTGCAGCCGACATGGGAAATGCTGGTGGACTTGGAACGAAAATTGCAGCGAAATGTGCGCATGAGCCGTATTTTGCAGCCGGTTGGCATTGCAATTTTTGCGCTGAATCTGTTGCTTGCAACTGCAAATATCATTCGCTTTATCGGCGGCGCATTGGTTGAGGAATATTTTATGTCGATGCCGATTCTGCCGCAGCTTGTGGAGCACCTTCCGCGCAGCAGTTGGGTCGGAGTTATTGTTTTTTCCATCCTGTTTGTTTATCTGATTCCGCTGGCGATCTGCGGGGGTATTGCTCTGATTTTTTACCTGACGGATCGCAAAAAATATGAAGACGAACGCGAACCGCTCTTCGGAACGGAGATTGAATGTGCTAAGGCGCTGACGAACAAGGCGGAAAATGTCTATGTGCTGCGCAAAAAGCTGAAAACACAGTCGATTTATACGATTACGGGTATTCTGACAGCGCTGTTGGTGCTGCCGATTCTGATTGCGCTGGTTCAGTTTCTCATGGGGCAGTCTCCGGCAGTGTTTGAAATCGCAATCGCGTTGATTGCGCTTCTGGTGTGCCTGTTTGCTGTTTTCTGGATCTATGCGGGCGCGCTGAAGAGTTTCTCTCTGCTCAATTCGCTGTTCTATTATGCACCGAGTGAATGGTCGGTTTATCTCGTTTACCGCAGAGCGGACGCATACTGGGAGAGCATCGATCCGGAGGAATTTGCACGGCGCGAAAAAGAAGAGGCCGGAAAAAAGAAGAAGAGAAAAACTGCGGAATATGAGGCGGAAGACCCGGAAGAACCGTAAGAGTATGGGATTTAATTTCATTTTCTGATGATAAAGCGTCAAAACAGAAAAAATGCCACCGAAATCCTCATTTCGGTGGCATAAATTCTATCAGCAGTAAAAGTCGCGGATTTTTTTAGCGCGGCTGGGGTGCCGCAGCTTGCGGATGGCTTTGTTTTCAATCTGGCGGATACGCTCACGGGTCACGCCGAAGATCTGTCCGACCTCTTCCAGTGTATGGGTTTTGCCGTCATACATACCAAAGCGCAGACGCAGAACGTCGGCTTCGCGCTCGGTCAGCGTATTGAGAATTTCACTCAGAGCTTCGGCAAGAAGCGCGTTGCTGGTTGCGTCAGCGGGACCGGGCGTGTTATCGTCTTCGACGAAGGAACCGATTGTGGTATCCTCTTCGTCACCGACCGGCGTATCCAGAGAAAGCGTATCGGCGGCGGTGCGGTTGGCCTCAATGATCTTTTCAATCGGTAGATTCAGCTCGTCGGCGATTTCCTCCAAAGTCGGTTCACGGCCAAGCTCCTGCACCAGCTTGCGGTTGCAGCGGGTAGCCTTGTTGATGACCTCTACCATATGCACCGGAACGCGAATGGTTCGCGCTTGATCGGCAATGGCACGGGTGATTGCCTGCCGAATCCACCAGGTCGCATATGTAGAGAATTTGTTTCCCTTTGTATAGTCAAACTTGTCGACAGCGCGGATCAGGCCGGTATTGCCCTCCTGAATCAGATCCAGAATATGCAAGCCCCGTCCGGAGTATTTCTTTGCGATGGATACGACAAGACGGAGGTTTGCTTCGGTGAGCTGATTCTTTGCGGTCGTGTCGCCCTCCGCGACCCGCTTTGCTAGTTCCTGCTCTTCTTCCACGGTGAGCAGAGGAATCTGTCCGATCTCCTTCAGATACATCCGGACAGGATCGTCCAGATTGAATTCCGCTGCCAGCTCAACCGGATCGACCAGCGGCTCTTCTTCTTCCATTTCGTCGGCAGGCATATCATCGAGATCCTCAATGATTTCCTGAATGGAGTTCGGATCTGTCTCAGAGGTAATGATCTGAATTCCCATGGATTCAAAGGTATCATATACCTGTTCAATTTTTTCAACGGAGAGGTCGAGCTTTTCCAGTGCGGCAAGCAGTTCAGAGGAGGCAAGTACCCCGTCATGACGTCCTTTGTTGATTAAATTGGTCAGCGGCGCCATGAGTTCTTCGTTGATTTTCCCGTTTTTATTTGAGGTAGCCATAATGCACTTCCTTGCAAATTGGATTTGATAGCAATTCTTTTTTTAATCGGGCATCTTTTCACAGCCCGACGGTGTAGAGAATTGTATGAGACAGCTTTTGCATTGCTTGCGGCGCAAAAGGACAGCACTCAGGCGCTGCCCACCCAATAGAAAATGTCTGTTTTCTATCGGGCGCTTGGATTAGTGCGAAATCTTATACATTATACCGTATGTTTCTTTTCAGCGCAATAGTTTTTTGCCGAAAAATAAGAATTTTTTTCATTTTATGATAAAAAGAGAGAAAAGATTACAGAAAAAACACGCTTTGACGGCTATGCACAGGATACCCGTCAAAGCGTGTTGTCATACATGGGAAAAAATACTTATTTCGATCAGTTTGCTTCCAGTTGTTTCCGGATTGCGGAAATGAATTCCTCACTGGTGACAATATTCGGCGTTTTGCCCTCCCAAAGCATTGCAAGATCCTTGGTCATGGTTCCGCTTTCAATCACCGAGATGCAGGCTTTTTCCAGCTTGTCAGCAAAGCTGCAAAGTGCAGTGTTGCCGTCCAGCTCACCGCGCTTTCTCAGAGCGCCGGTCCAGGCATAGATCGTTGCCATCGGATTGGTCGAGGGCTTTTCGCCTTCCAGATAGCGGTAATAATGGCGCGTAACCGTTCCGTGCGCCGCTTCGTATTCATAGTTTCCGTCCGGAGAGACCAGAACGGAGGTCATCATGGCAAGAGAGCCGAAAGCCGTGGAAACCATGTCGCTCATGACATCGCCGTCATAGTTTTTACACGCCCAAATAAAGCCGCCTTCGCTGCGGATCACACGGGCAACAGCGTCGTCAATCAGCGTGTAGAAGTAGGTGATTCCGGCTGCTTCAAACTTCTCTTTGTATTCGGCTTCATAAATATCCGCAAAGATTTGCTTGAAGGTGCCGTCATAAATTTTTGCAATGGTGTCCTTTGAGCTGAACCAGAGATCCTGCTTGGTGGCAAGCGCGTAATTAAAGCACGAACGGGCAAAGGAGGCGATAGAGGAGTCCTTGTTGTATTGTCCGGTCAGAACACCACCGCATTCAAAGTCATAAATGGTCTTGCGCGTTTCTTTGCCGGTGCTGTCCGTAAATACGAGCTCTGCTTTGCCCTCCGGACAGCGCATCTCCGTTGCCTTATATACGTCGCCGTAAGCATGACGGGCAATGGTAATCGGCTTTTTCCAGGTTTTTACGACCGGCTGAATACCGTCTACCAGAATCGGAGCGCGAAATACGGTGCCGTCCAGTATGGCTCGGATCGTGCCGTTCGGACTTTTCCACATTTCGTGCAGATTGTACTCGCTCATGCGCTGCGTGTTCGGAGTGATCGTGGCGCATTTGACGCCGACACCGTACTTCTGAATGGCTTTTGCGGCATTGTGCGTGACTTCGTCACGAGTGCGGTCGCGTTCTTTCAGACCGAGATCATAGTATTCGGTTTTCAGCTCAATAAAGGGCATCAAAAGCTCGTCCTTAATCATTCGCCAAAGGACGCGGGTCATTTCATCGCCGTCCATCTCGACCAGCGGAACAGTCATTTGAATTTTATTCATAGTTCTCTCCCTGTTGATAAGCTCGCAGCGGTTGATCGGCGTGCCGAGCTCATAGAATTTTTCTTCATAGCCGGTCATTATGCCGACCGGTCCGTTTGCGTGCAGATTGCGTGTCAGATTCCGTATCTCCCAGCCGCAGAGGTTAAATTCGCCGAGCGACCATTCAAATAAGCCGGAATTATCCGTTTTAAAATGAATCTCGCCGTCCTTACGAAGTATTTTTCGATACTTTTCAAGGAAGGAACGATAGGTGAGACGGCGTTTCGCGTTTTTCTTGCGTGGCCACGGATCACAGAAATTGATGTAGAGCAGGTCAATCTCGCTGTCGGCAAAGTATTCTTCCAGTTCCTCAGCGTCCAGAGACAGGAAAAACACATTTTTCAGCCCCATGGATAGCGCCTTTTCCATGCCGAGCAGCATTGCTTCCTGCACACGCTCTACCGCGATCAAGAGAATGTCAGGCTCAGCGGCAGCGGTTTCAACCGTAAATTTCCCCTTGCCGCAGCCGACTTCCAAATGGATCTCACGTGCATCCGGCATCAGGGAACGCCAGTTTCCCTTGAGCTTCTTTGCGTCGCGGAGCCAGATTTCGGAGCAGGCTTCCATACGCGGTTCTAAATTGTTGCGTTTTCGCATTCTCATAAAAAGAGATTCCTCGCTTGTAAAATTTGCTGTGAAAAATTATACCAAAATAATTTGACTTAGTAAAGAGCGTGTGTAATTTTTCTTGCATTTTTTCTGCTGCGTGTGTATAATGTACTCGGCATGAGGTCTTGTCTGTGTTTGCCTACAGGTTTTATTTTTATGACATGATTTCAGACTGCAATGTAACGAAACGAAATATCCGGGCTTAGCGAAGTTTGGTATCGCGCCTGGTTTGGGACCAGGAGACCGTGGGTTCAAGTCCCGCAGCCCGGACCAACCCCGCCAGTTTTCAGTACGAAAACCGGCGGGGTTGCCATGCAATATGGTCTTTTTCGTGATTATCTACTTATTCTTTCATCTGCGTCCCAATATGTTTCTCCTGCCGCCATTGAGGAGCCTCGCCGTCATCGCCCCAGTATTCCTCGACGGATGCGATCTTTCCATCTACGACACGGATGAAAGAGGTTGCGTGGCAGGACATACTTCCATCCTTGTTGTACACATGGGTGGCGGTGATGATGTGAGTATCGGTTGTAATGATCCGCTCCACCTCGCCATCCCACTGCCCGGGATATTCGCAGTTCGCCCGGATAAATTCCTCTACAGTGAAATGCTCGTTTGTGTTATGCCAGTTTACATAGGCATCGGGATGGAAGTATTTACGGATGGCTTCTGCATCCTGCCGCAGAACGGCATCCCAAAACTTTTTGATGTTCATAGTTTCCTCTCCATCATAAAGTACGAGGAAAAATCATTTGGAAATTCTTCACCGGTCAAGGCAAAGCCATTCTTTGTCCAAAATGCTTTACTCTGAGGATTCCCATTGTCAATACCAAGCCGTGCTTTTTCAAACCCAAGTTGTGTCAGGTAATTCATGATGTCTGAAATGATAGCAGTACCGATACCATTCCCTTGTAGTTTGATATTCATTGCGAAGAAGCCAATCCATGCCGTTCTTAAGGATGGGTAATTCTCGATTAAGTCCATAACAGCAACCAGCGTGTTATTCTGGAAGAACCCTATGTAATGCTTGTCTTCGTAATCCATGTTAGGTGGAAGTGCTTCCATATCCTCAAGGATGCTTTCGACTGTTACCATCGGAGGATGGTATTGATAGAAAATTGTGTTCTGTTTCAATAATTCAAAGATCATTACTGCATCTTCCGGGTGCAAATCCCGAACAGTGTATTGACTTGAAAGGTGTTGAATTTTCATATTTATAATTCCTTTTTATTTAATTATACCACACCGAATCCGCCCGTGTAAACTCTGCATATTTTCGCCTTATGGCAGAAACTAATGCAAAAGAAGTAAAAAAATAGAACAAAACGCAAAAGTTTCGGAGCCGTTGGGGCTTCAAGGCTTTTGACGGCGGGCAAAGGACTCTTTCTGCGCTTTTGCGCAGCGGGAGCCGTTCTGCTCTTCGAATCCTTGCCGACAACAAAAAAATCAGCCGTCCCGAATGGGACGACTGATTTTTTGGCAGCGGGTGAAGGATTCGAACCCTCACAAACGGAGTCAGAGTCCGGTGTGCTACCATTACACAAACCCGCTATGCCGCGCTACGATAAAACGCATATTTAATTATATGCAGAATTATGAAAAAGTCAAGCATAAAATGGTATTTTTCAAAAATTTTTTGTAGATTGTACAATGGTGTGTAACAAAGGGGGAAAATGCAGAAAATAGGTGTGTCCAGAGTTGAGGTTGCACAAAAACCTAAGAGCCGGAATCCGCGGTGCGAACATTTTCTGCCAATTCATTCTTTCACCTGCTTATCCCATGCCCGGAATTCCATTGAGGGGGAAGATATGGGTAAATTGTATAACTTTCTTTACAAAAAATTATGCAGAACGGAAAAAAACAGAATAAAACTGTTCTTTTGACAGGAATTGTGATACAATTAAAGCAAAAATTTACGGCATGGAGGTAAACATATGAAATATTCGCTACGCAGCAGGGTGCTCGCGATGCTGTTGATGCTGGCAATGCTTCTGAGCGTACTGCCGGCAGCGGCATGGGCAGTAGAAGCATCCACAAAGCTTGTGGCATGGGAGTACAACGATACGACGACTGCGGCCGTAGAAGTCCCTGCTACTTTGGGCAGCGGTACTCTGTCCCATTCTACAGGCGACGCAATCTCTGCAAACTCTACCGGCTATTTCAGCCATAATAAGTGGAGCACCAGCAGCTATTGGCTGCTGTCCGGAATGAACACCAGCGGCAAGAGCAATCTGGTTCTGACTCTGCGCGCACAGGGCTCCGCGACCGGCCCGAAAAACTGGGTCGTGGAGTATTCCGTTGATGCCGGTGATAACTGGAAAGAGGCAGGAGCCTACGCCATTACCTCTTCTACCGGCACATTTACTCCGTCCATCAATCTGCCGGAGGACGCTGTCAGCGAGAATCTGCTGATCCGTCTGCGTCCGAAGGACAATGAGGCGGTCAAGAGTACAGAAGATGCGCCCGCAAGCGTTGGGGGTAACGGTACCAACAAGATCTCCTTTGTGGTGCTTTCTGCAATGGAAGCCGGTTTCCAGACGTTGGCAGCCTTTGACTTTACCGTAGACAATCATCCGGAATCCTTCCCGACGACGGCTACAGAAGGATGGGGCTATCTGAACACCACCGCCTCCGGTGAGGTGAAGCTGGTCAGCGAAAAGGATGATAAGCTGATCGGCATGAGCGTTAAAAAATGGGGCTCCGGACACAACTGGTGCATGATCTTTAATACGACTGACACGACGGATATGACGCTGGAAGCGGATGTGCTGTCCTCCGGCACCGGCCCTGC
>SAMEA3663296__coassemble_269_pt1 | contig 24690 bp, 25 predicted proteins | sample SAMEA3663296__metabat2_high_PE_018 | metagenome-assembled genome bin SAMEA3663296 (sample SAMEA3663296) | pig gut metagenome | biome: pig gut; feature: pig-associated habitat; material: faeces | place: China | collected 2013
ATGGAAGCCCAAAGCCGTTTTGATGCCCAGATTCAGCTGCAAAACCTATCGGAGCACCGGCACAATTTCCTGTCGGCAGGTGTTATGGAGGACTGATTATGAAGATGGATTACATCCCCGTGGGGGACTACTGCATCCCCAATCTGGAACTGCCCCAGGAATCCCGCCCCATCGGCAAATGGGGCAGAATGCACCGCCGCTACCTGGAAACATACCATCCCATTCAGTTTAACCAGCTCATCCTCTCCGGCACCCTCTGGACATATCTTGCCGACCTGAACGAACAGGCGCAGGCGCGTATGGAAACGCTGATCGAACAAATGAAAACCGCCGAGGGTGTTACTGAGAGTTTGAAGGCTGCCGATCCAATGGCGTGGGTGCAGAGGATGAACAGCATCCAAGCTAGGGCGGAGGAGATTATAGTAGAGAAATTAATCTTATACTAACTCCTGCGTTCTTTTACATAAGTAACACAATGTTGGTAAATTGTGAATATAATTGGTCGATTCATCTTCTAAACGATACTAATTTATACAAAATGCTGGACAAACAATGGCCTTTTGATTGTATGTCCAGCAAAACAGTTTTCGAGGTACAATATTACATTATAATCCAAAATACTTGGCAGCAAGAGATGGTTTTTTTGATAACTCAACCTCTAGATCGTTATAATCCCAACCTTTAATTATTATTTCTCCTTCCGCACTAATTGTACGAATTCTATCAATGGTATTAGGAGAGAAAAAACCGCTATAGAATAGACCATAGCAATCGGCATGGAATTCCTTTAATAGATCGCGTGCTTCAGATATGTCTTTTCGGCTGACTTGCTGCTTCATGTGCTTGCACTGAAATATCCATTTTCTTCTTTCTGAACTAATTAATGTACAGTATTCTTCATCAGCCGTAATATCAACTCCACCATCTGCAGCACGGATATTTCCACGAATTTGGACATTTATAAACCCTAAAGAAAGCAATAGGTCGCGGCAAAAAGATTCGAATTGTTGTTCATTTAATCCTGTGAAATCAAATGATCTACCCCAAAAGTGATGCGGAGCCACAGCTAAAAAGTCCTTCTCCATTTTTTTCAATCTGTTCTTCTCATATGTAAAACACCGATCAGAGTCTTCTGGTTCAACCCGACAAATTGCAACCCACAGCTCTCCGCACGAAATGATTAACCTTGCTTTTGTATCAACAGAATACTTTATCATTGGTTCCATGTCACACTCTTCGTCGACCTGTGAAAAAGCATTGATTACTTCCCTGACAATTTTTAGGTCATAGATTATTCTATTATCGTCCACTTTTGTGATAAAATACTTAAATCCGGAATAGAATGAACACACCTTGTTAAGTGGATGGGATAATAGCTGCAGATTATTCAAACCGACACCAGTTAATGCAATATCAAATCTGCTGATATACACATTCTCAGAATTGCAATTGCACGCTCTTCCTAATGGATGGTCTTTTAGGTACTTGTTGCACAAGAATGGTGAGGCATTCTTTAATTTCCCCATAATCTGTTTTCGATATTCTTCAATTTCTAGTTGTTCCTCATTTCCTATGTCAATTTCGTAGAATGAGAGTTTTTCGGTCATTCGGAAGGCATTGACCAATATTTCAATTGTTTTGTTAAGTTCATTCCAGGAGAAAGGAATACCGAAGAAACCGATTTGGTTAGAAACAAATGGACATCCAAGTCCATCATCATACTGCACTTCTGGCTCATATCCAATAATTCGACGTAGGCTTTCAATAAATACTTTTTCCTCCTTGATAGTTTCAATGACGCGAAAAGCACTATCACAGTCTTCATATAGGAAGTCACGGTAGATGCCAAATATATCTTCATCGAATTCGAGATGTAAACGTTCAAGGGCACAACAATGGTCGATAGAATACGAGAAATAAACTATTCCCATGTCGCTGTCACAGTCGAATTCATAATGTTTATCATAACGGCTGCTAAATTCTTTTATAAACTCTACGGTATTCATAATGACCTCTTATTCCATACTTTTCTCAAATGAGTGATAAAGGCGAGAGTTTGATATATTAAACGGACGTTATACAAATCAATGCATCAATCATTTACTTATTTATTTTACTTCGAAATTTGACTGATCATCATTATCGGGAAAGGAATAATCATTTAGTTCCGGAAAATCAAGAAACTCTGCAAGTGTCATATTAAACGCCAGGGCAACTTTGTGCAGAGTGGACGCTCTGGGGTCCTTTGTAAGACCGCGAACGATATTATCCAAAGTGGATTGGTTAATTCCTGCTCGAGTTGCCAGTTTGTTGATTGCAAAACCTCTCTCTTTACAGAGCTGACGAATTCTTCTTACATAGATCTCAGAATATTCCATAATGCATCCCTCACACACATCATTACCCATTCACGGGTTAATATGATGATAACAACGAAAAGTGGAGGGATTACCCGAATACGGGTTGACTTAAATAATAAACCCATACTACAATAGCATTACCCGAATATGGGTAATGCTATTGGGGTGAGGGTTTGTTATGTGTGTATGTACATTCTTCGGGCATAAGGACTGTCCGGACTCGATTAAAGAAAGACTATGGGAAACCCTGAAAGAACTAATTGTGAATCATCATGTGGACATGTTTTATGTCGGCAACCAAGGCAGATTTGATGTAATTGTGCGTAGCGTTCTACGAGAGCTGAAGAAAGAATACCCTCAGATCAATTACGCGGTCGTGTTAGCCTACATTCCAGGGAAACAAAATGAATATGACGATTATTCCGATACCATGCTCCCGGAGGGTATAGAGTCCGTCCATCCTCGCTATGCAATCTCCTGGCGCAATAATTGGATGCTCCGCCAGTCAGACTATGTGATTACATACATCACTCACTCTTGGGGTGGTGCCGCGCAGTATGCCGCCAAGGCAGCACGCCAAGTGAAGATTGTGATCAACCTTGCAGACGTAGAAAATGATGCTTTAGAAAAATGAAATGCGGGTGTTTTCGCATTGAAAGCACCCGCATTTCATGGTATAATATTTGCAACAAATGATTGTTGAGGTTTCACTATGCTGGAGAACAAATTAGGAATCACCTCTTCCCCTGCGCTTGCGGAAGCAGAGGAGCGTATCAGCAAAAAGAAAGCTGTGGAGCTTTTTGAATCCGGGGTTCTGGATACCTTGGAAGCCGGGGAATTTGCGTCTTTGCAGGCCATCCACCGTGTTCTCTTTGAGGACATCTACGATTTTGCTGGCAAGATTCGTACTGTCAACTTGGCAAAGGGCAGTTTCCGCTTCGCCCCTCTCATGTATCTGGACGCTGCGCTGCAGAACATCGACAAGATGCCACAGGGCAACTTCGACCAGATTGTCGAGAAATATGTGGAAATGAATATCGCGCATCCTTTCCGGGAAGGCAACGGTCGCGCCACCCGAATCTGGCTGGACTGTATGCTGAAAAAGGAAATTGGCATGGTGGTGGACTGGAGCAAGGTCGATAAGGAGGACTATCTGCTTGCCATGGAGCGCAGCCCTGTTCGGGACATTGAGATCAAGCATGTTCTCCGCGCTGCCTTGACCAATCAGGTGAACAGCCGGGAAATGTTTATGAAGGGCATTGACCATAGTTACTACTACGAGGGATATACGGCCTTCCAAATAGAGAAACTATATAAATAGCCAAAACGGTCACAGACGCTTGAGTCTGTGACCGTTTTTATCTCTCTGGCTGTGCTACCAAGGCACACCGGTTTCAAGTTAAGCAGCAGAGTTTACAGACTCTTCATACCGTAATCCCCCGCCATATCAGTAGGTTGCTTCTACCTCTGAGCGCTGGAGTAACGTCCAGAAAATGGTAGGGCAGACAGGCATAATCTCGGAGTTGTTTTTCTCATGGCTCTTCATCAGATTTAGGAATTGGAGACTCATTTAGTCGCGGACAGAAATGTGGCCTTAAACTATAGACATTCTTTTTCTGTAATCGCTTATGTTTACTAAGACCAGTACAGTAACTATTTCCAAATGATTTAATACATCCTCCGGAGAACTGTTTATCGATTGACCAATGGCTATATAGATTGCTACAACCAAAACAACTTGTTGGAAAGAACTTATTATTGGAACTCACAGGTATCACCTCCTTAGCAAACATTGTATCATATGTGGGCACCCATATCAAGTGTGTCAAAATGTATGGGTGCCCATATATTCCATTTTTCGACAATGTAGGCTATACTAATATAAATGGAGGTGGGAATTGTGAAACAAACTGATGCCCAGTTACGTGCCACCAAAAAATATCAATCGAAGTTTGAAATGCTGCGGGTTAGAGTCACACCGGAAGAAAAACAAAGAATTGTTGAACATGCGAAATCTGAGCATGAATCTCTTTCGGCGTTTTTACGCCGTGCTATCATTACAACTATGAGGGTCGACAAGAAGAACACAGAATAAAAACATTAAAGAAATTACTTTTGCGCTACTCCTTCCTACCAATTTTGTTGTCATAATTTTTTAGGAGATAAATATGGCTGATATTGTTGGAACAATAACAGAAATTGAAGACTATTTAACACCAGAGGATATTTCCTTAAAGATATTAGATAGTACTGGACAAGAAATTAAAATAGAACTATTTGCAGATAGAGTTTTTTGCATTCCAGCGTTCCAGCGGGAACTACGTTGGTCTACAGACAATGTAAACACCCTTCTGGCTGACGTATCCCGAGGCGCTCCATTCTTGGGTAATATTATTCTATCAACAGATGCTTCCCATAAATGCGTAATAATTGATGGCCAGCAAAGAACGACTGTTTGTTATCTTATTATTTCATATATTCGCAAGAAATTCCGAGATCGACTTGAAATACCCAGTTTGTGCCCGATTGATAATAAGAGTTTTTCGGGTTTACAAAAGATTATTGAACAAGGGTTTGAACGGACCACTATTACACAACAAGAGTGGGATGAACTGTTGTCTTCAGATATGTATTCGCAATTTCCGCGCTATAATGAAATTTGGAATGTTTTAAAGACATCAGAATTGCTCAACAAGGTTGGAACAGCAAGGACGGTTTTAAAAAATATCCTAGCTTCAAAGGTTAACATCATTGTTAGTTATTCTGACCCTGACAGTAGTATTCCATTTTTTCTTGATGTTAATTTAAAGGGTGTACGTCTTGATACTGAAGATATATTTAAGGGATACCTATTTAGTCAGGATTCAAGAGAAGAAATCAGATCGCTTTGGCAAGAAAACAAAGCATTGGCCATCAGGTTTAATCATGTAAAAGGTCGAAACAACGAGAAGCTATACCCATTAATGAAGATATATGAGCATTTCTTGCGCTGCGATCTATACACAAGTACATGGGGTAAAGCAAATGCTTCCGAGATAAAATTCGGTGAGTCTTTTGAGTTAGCAGAATCGGTAGAGGTTGAAGGCGAGCAGTATTTTAAAGGATCTCATATAATAGAGGTCATAAATAGTAGAGACTACATCTATAATGCATTACAAAGCATTAAACGTTGTCTAACGTTGATGATTGATATTGTTGAATCTACGGGCCCAAGTGACAGCTTCAAACGGCTCTTTAGGTGTTCCGGAGGAGATCGCATTGATGACAATGATAAGAAGAACTGTCACGGAATGCTACAAAAAATACTTCTCGATAAAGAAGTTGTCCCAAAAGTGTTAGTGTTGAAATATATTGTGACATTTCTCGACGGTGAGGAACATCAAAAGAATTGCTATAAATCTTTCTATTCCGTCTTTATGGGGGCAGTTCTTTTTTCTGCCCTAGCAAGTAAGAAAAAAAGCGCTGACTTTTTTGATGTTGTCTCTAAGGAACAATGGGTCAGTTCAATCAATAAATGGACCTATGAGTTTGTGGCTTCTGTAGAGATAACAAAAGGGAAATTGCTCGCCGCCTATAAATATACTGACGAAGATGACGAATATCAACGATACCGCTGTAAATCCTTCGCAGCTGTTTGTAATTATTTTACTGCGAAAAAGAGACAAACAGATTATTGTATAAGTGTATCATCATCCTCTGCGTTAGGCGAATTTTTGTCAAATGCACATCAGTTTTCAATCGAACACTTGATTATTTCCGAGTCAGGAACTCTGGACATTAGGACATCGAATTTCGATTTCCAATATAGGTATCCGTCGACAATAAAAAAATACCGAAATTCGCTATTTAACTATATTTTCATTCCGCAAGAAATAAACCGGGACATGGGCAATGGATTGCTGCGAGATAAACTCAAAGTAATTCAAAAGGAGATCGAACACATCTCATGCAACTACTCCAAACATTTCTGTTCTATGATTGTATCTAATCCTCAAAAGTATTTTGCTTCCTATCCGACACGAGAGAGCCTCGAACAGTTCGCCAACGAAGATCAAGCACGAAATTATTTAGACCACTACTTTACAGAGGTGTTTCCAAATGAAATACTACGCTTTGCTTCTGATTTTCTCAGTGAACTCAACCTAACAAGTTAAACATTATTACTTTAATTAATCGACGGCAGCCACCAGACCGGGAGGCTGCCGTCGATCATTCAATTATCCATATACTTTTCTAGCAGCAACTGCCCATCGTTATTAGAATAGTTCTTTTTCAATAATTCTATTCCTGCATCGGCATATGCATTCATTTTACTGAGTAGCTCAGTGCCATTCGTTACATCGTCACAAATATGTACAACTAGTCCCTTTGCAATGGCGATGTTCGTTTTATCTACATTACCAACTAAGCAAATGTCTTTAGTTTTCGATGAATAATCAGGTTGGGCATTCTCGAGTATTGCAACCATAATTGCACAGGTATACATCTGATGTTTGGTAGCAAAATAATGTTTTTCATTCACGATCTCATCGTAGAACGCCTGATTCTCTGCAGTGGTTTTGATGTGTGTTGAAGGATTCAATTCCAGCATTCTTTCTTCAAAGGCCATAATTAGTAATCCTCCCGATAGGCAATTTGGGTCTTTGCCCAGGTGTCACTTGTTCTGTTCTCTAGGTAATACTCTGTTTTTACATAGGGCTTAAGAATGTCCCGGTATTTGTCTGTCAGATCGCCTGTTGACACCATGAAAATAATTTGTTTTCCAAAGTGCGGCAGATACTCAGCGATTGCGGTCTTATGTTCTTCTGAGAACAGGCCCAAGGGGTTATCAATAATGATGGGTGCTGCAAAATTTGAGGATTTGTTCAATCCTGAAATGTACGACAAGCTGATTACTTTGGACTGGCCGGTGGACGGATTCAAAACACGTCCCGGTTCAATCCGATATGTTTCCCCATTACATAGTTCAAGGAGCAAGCTATAATCTTTGGTGATTTTAATGCCCTTGTATTTCTTTGGCGCATTCGTAATTGCGCGAAAGACCTCTGTTGCATTTCGCTCGACTTCCACTCTTTTGTCTTCCAAAAGCTGCTCACGATAGTCGTTGAATAATGCAATGAGATTCTCAGTCAAGTTAAGTGTGTTTTGACAGCGTCTTCCCTCATCATCAGAATAGCTTAATTGAGCCAGTTTTAACTCCAACTCTGCGAGCTTTTCTTTTGCCTGGCCCAAACGCTCTTCTGCCTGACCTTTTTTGAGTAAGCACTCATCACGCTTTTTTTCCGTCCGGTTAATATCCTGAACAAGCTGTTCGCTGGCATCTTCACTAAAGCTACCAATCTCACGTTTCAATCTGGCAAGTTCCAGAGACAATTGTGTGATGTCTTGCTCATATTCCAGAATCTGGATGTTTAAATCATCGATTCGTTTTCTGCTTGCCTCACCATGCCCACAAAATTTACGGATAGCATAGAATAATTGCTTGCGTTCATTTTTCAAGTATAAATCGTCTTCCGTGACGAAGTTCTCGTCAATATACTTTTGTATCGCTGCAATCCGATGCTCATCCATCTTTTCGCCGCAAACACAATGTGACTGAGATATTAGGTGGAGCAGGTGTTCTTTTACAGAAGTGCTGATACTATACTCCTCTGGTTCAAGTTCTTCTGTTTGAGTAATACGATTGAAAGCAATCGTACCCAAAATGCATGTTGCATTTTTCTGAAGACATGTATCTCTTTCAAGAACGCAAGCATTTTTGTTATCGGTAGTGCGCTTAATTTTGGATTCAATGCTTTGTTTTCGTTCTATACGCCCTTGGTTTTCTTCAAAGTCCTTGAGTTTATCTTCAAATCTCCGGATACGTTCATCAGCTGCTAATATCTCACTGTCATACTTTGCAATCAACGTTGACTCGTCTTCAACTACTCGAGCTATTTCTTCTTTCTCTTGCAGTATGGTTTGGTGCTGCCCTTGCTTTTTTATCCAAGCATCTCGGTCCTTTTCGTAATCATTTCTAAGAATTTGAAGGTCCTCGATTGCATTGTCGATTTCTTTTATTCCAAGGATTCTTGCAATAGCATCCTTATATTTTGTAGAATCTTTCGATCCACTCGCCAGACTATAGTCGTTGATTTTTTCTCCATCAAAGAAGAAATATTGAGCTGCGTCCTGGTGAATAAGGGAATTGATATAGTCAATCTTCTCCTCCTCTTGAGTTGTTACAGGAATCCCATTTTTAACAACAGTCAGTATAGTCCTATAGTCTGTTTTTTTAGGGAGTCCAGAGACCTTACCTCTCAGCTCAACAGAACGTGTGATTTCGATTTTATCCGATCCATGCTCTGCAAAGATTGAAACACTTGCACAATAATTCTTTTCATATTGAGCATTTACGTTTATCAGATCCGAAAGTGTCGTATCATCTTTTGTGCCATATAGGCAAAACAAGATACCCATAAAGAAGCTGGTTTTGCCTACATCATTATCAGCAAAAATGATGCTAATATTTCGCTCACCAGATATAGGGAACTCAAATATAGTTTCACCGTAATACACGCGATAATTATTGAATCTGATTTTATTAATTATCATTCTGCCGCACTTCCTTTATATATGCCTCAATTTCCGCACTGATTGGACCACGTGTACGGCGTTTCTTCTGGTAGACATGCTCTTTTTCAATACGGAGTATTTCTTTAGCAAGTTTTTCATCAACATTTCTATCGAGAGCTAATGTTGAAAGTAGATCTCCCATATTGTTCTCTCCTTATTAATAGTCAAGAGGATTTAAGCGGCGGTTGCTTAAGAAGTCCTCAAGCTCGTCTCTTGCTTGTATTCCATTTATTGCATCATCAGCGATCAGCTTGATCCGTTCAAACTGGCTTGAAATCATAGAAATGGCACGTTTTCGTTCCTCATCAGAAACGCTACCGTCTAATACCGGGTAGACCAAATAATCATAAACCCAAGCACGCGATTTATTCGGTGCTGTGCGTAACACACGACCTCTTCTCTGAATAAACTGTCTTTCTGATGTTGAGGAACTGACAAATACTGCAACGTCGCAAGCCGGAATATCAATACCCTCGTCCAAACATCCGACCGCAAGCAATACTTTTCGGATACCCTTTTGAAATTCTGAAAGCATAATTGGTCGTTCGGTTTTAGGATTTCGGTCACCAGTGTATATGAAATGTTCTTTCCCTAAGCTGGTTAATTCATTCGATATTTCAGCAAGATGTGCTTTGTCGTCACCGTATATTAAGACTCTTGCCTGATCGGGTACTTCATCAAATACCTGCAACAGAGTCTGTGTTTTATTGGTATTTAACTTTATCAGTTTTGCTCTATCTCGCAATAGAGTATCGACCTGTTCCTGATATTCGCTTTTTTCTTCCTGATCATTTGAAGCCCCAATCAGCAGTCTGAGTTTAATGATCCTTTGCGTTAGTCTTTTGTATTCTGACCAAGATTCATCATCCATTGGTACGGGAAAAACATGGTAGTAATACTCAACCAAGTATTTTGCTCGTAGAGCATCGGATATTGAGAACTCAAAGCAATTATTTTGGAAATAGTTCAAAATTAGTTGTGAACCGGCTTCGTCAAAATTTCGCTTGGGAGTAGCACTCAATCCGATCCGATATCTCGGATCTAGTTGCATGAGTTGCTGGTAGCTTGTTGCGCCCATGTTGTGTACTTCGTCACAAATCAATCCAAAGGAACTCGAACGAATCATTTTCCATTTGTCCATATAAAAGTCTTTGATTGCAGACTTATAAGTGGATAAAATAATTGCTTTTTTCGAGTAATTTGCCTGTGCTAATGCAAACAACAGCCGCCGTCCTTCAGGATGGGTTGTTCCAATTTTAATTAAGAGCTCGTCTGGAAAAAATAACCTGACATCTTTTTCCCATTGCTCAAGCAGTTCTAAGCTTGGAACGAGGATAAGAAGTGTTTTCCACGCATCAATTTGACTCATGGAATACATGGCTGCTTTTGTTTTGCCCGAACCAGTTGCCATCATTAGAAGGCTGCAGAAACCAGATGAAATAAAGTAGTCTTTTGCATCTTCCTGACATTTTCTAGGCTTAAAATTGGGGTGTATCCCAGCGGAAATGCGATACACATATTCAATAGGATGTTCGGGCGCAAATTGGATGAGTTTCTTTAGTGCAGCTTCAGGAAACTGATACGTAGTGATAGATTCCGCGGTTCCTGCCCAAAGACGTTCAAATCGCTCCTCTTTTTGTGTTACTCTGTTTTTTAAGGTTGGAATCCAGCTTTGGGATACTTCAAATGACTCTTCATTATTGATCCATCCTCCCATGGTTTCGTTTATCGATCCAAGAAAAGAAACTGAATTTCCAACGCCATCCTTAAAAATTCCAAATTTCTCGTGAAAAAGGCCATATGATTTGTCGGTATTCTTCCTCAGACATACTCGGATATCTAGACGCCTATTTTTAATAAGCCAGCAGAGATTTTTTACGTTAGGAATTGTACAGTTAAGCAGCGCATCAACCTCGGGAGCAATGTTTTTTTCGATAATTCTGCGGATATCATATCCAACCATTATTGCGTGTTCGTCTTCCTTGCTCAAGTTTACACTACACAAGATCCGAATGTAGCCACCATTTTGGATAAAATCATACAAACCATTTGCTATATAACAAAGGATTGAAGAGCTGAAATAGCCAACCGCGCGGCAGTACTCTTTACTTTCGCGTAAACAAGGAATATAGAACTCTTCGATAATATTGTTTTCACCACTCCAATATATATCGTGAAGAGGCAATGACTGCAAACTCATTTGGCATACTCCCTATTGTTACAGTAATTCAAGCAATTGCCTGACATCATCAATCGTGTTTCTCTCCGAAAGGGAAATACGTATTACTCTGGAAACATCATCCTCTCTGCCCATAGCCTGAAGAACATGTGACGGCATCCCAGCGGTGCAGGCAGATCCTGTCGAAACGGCAATTTTTTCACTAACTCTACGGATAAATCTCTCGTTGTCAAAAGATTTCGTTTTAACAACAATGCTGAATAATCCAGGAATATGATTGAAGGGGTCTCCGAGCACTTCCACGTTACAATGTGCTTCTAATAGTGCACGTACCGAAGCGTCGAGCTTCTTAAGAGCACGGATACGTTCTTCCTGATGCTGAAGCGCGATCTGCGCAGCTTTTCCGAATCCTACAATATTGTGCACCGCTAATGTGCCAGCTCTCATTCCGTTTTCCTGTTCACCACCGTGCATGAAAGAGGTAATGGGAGGTAATCCGTACATATCTCCATGGATATAAGCAGCACCAATTCCCTTGGGTCCATGCAGTTTATGCGCAGAAATGCTCATGAAATCGACGGGAAGCTGGTTTACATCAATGTCCATCTTTCCGACAACTTGCGTCCCGTCAATATGCAAACGGACATCATGTTGCTTGGCAATGGTTCCCAGCAGAGAGATGTTGTTTAAAGATCCAACTTCGTTGTTTCCCCAGATAAAGGAAGCGAGGATACTATCTGAGCAAATCTCTTTTTCAAAAACACTTGGATCAACTTGAGCATATTGATTTACATCCAAAAAGGAAACCCTGAATCCACGGTCTACTTTCGGTACGGATCCCAAAAGGGAGAACGATGCATCATGATTTGAATATAGCTCACCATTGAGATACCTGCAGGTGTTGAGCGTTGCATGGTGTTCTGCTTTTGATGTAATAATGTGGTTTCCTTTTTTTTCGTACAATTTCCGATAATCTGCCACTCCTTTAAGAATCATATTCGTGCTTTCAGTAGACCCGCACGTAAATACGATTTCCTCAGGAGTTGCATGAATCAGTTTTGCAACAGCCTCACGGCTTTCTTCAACGGCACGCTGGGCATTTTTTGCGAGTGTATAATACTTACTGGATGGATTTCCGTACTCCTCCTGTAAATAGGGGAGCATTGCAGCCAATACCTCAGGGTATAATCGGGTAGTTGCACTGTTATCCAGATAAATCATAGCGTATCACCTACACCAAGAGTTTCAAGAACGTATCGGTCTACACTGCCTGCGTGCTTATAATGGGACTGAAGAATAGTAGCACCTCTATCAATGTGGGCTTTAACGTACTTCGGAAAATATTCGTCGTCCGATAGATGCTTCCTTTCAACTTCCTCCATAATTACTTTAAAAAAGTCATCATATTCACCAGTTATTGTTTGCCGATTCAGCTCAAGACCGTTGCTATCAGAGTTGAATTTTGTAATCGGTGTGTTGGTTTGTAAAGACCATGCGATAGCATGCTTTACCAAAGTGTATGGTTTCAGAGAAGTGCTCCGACCTATTTCTTCAAAGATTTCCTGGGTTTTTTTTGAAGTTTTTAGCTTAAATATCATACAAGGCCCTCTTGAAAATAACCATCTCGGATAACTGTTCGTCCAGACGTTTCGACATAGTTCAGTGTATATGCATGCGTAATGTTAGGCGCTATAGCGTCATAGTATGGACCGACAACTTCCTCATCAGTAGAAAAGATTACGACCTGATCGCTTATACCTGGGAAGAAAACCTTAGCAATTTGCTCGCGATGCTCAGTGTCAATTCTTGCAAAAGGGGTGTCAATAATAAACGGTATTTTCTGTTCCGATGACTTGATAATCGCCCAATACAGTGCCAGTATGAAAACCTGTTTTTCGCCTTTGGAAAGTTGATTGATTTCAAGACGTTTGTAGAGGTTTAATACGCAACCATCATCGAATCCAAATTGTGAGAAATCTACAGTCTTTGTCAAATAATCACGAAGTTCCTTCTTACTCCTACAATGTAGGAGTTCCATTGCACGAGCCATACCAGCATTGCCCAAACGATATTCCAGTTCGTCCATGCCAATGTTTTTCAGCAGCAATGCAAGTTCATAAACAGTGTATGTCTGGCTTTTATAAAGGCTAATATGGAAATTGTCATCAAGCTCAATCAAATCAACATAGTTTTCTTTACGAATGATTTGTTGGAACATTTGAATTGCAAGACGCTGAACCTGTTCAAATTTTGCATGTGTCGCATGCTGTATCATAGCATCCATTACTTTCTGAATACGTCCAGTGTACATAAAAGCAGTCTGATTCCGTGCTTGCGACTGGAGAGCTTTGTAAAGCCGCTCTAATAGCTTCTGCGTATCAACTAAATTATTCTGTTCCTTTTCGAGCTGAATTTTCGCATTTTGGGCCGATTCTTGGTATTGTGTGATGTCATTTTCCAATCGTGCCATTTCAGCAACGTATGCGTTTGCGTCAATTTCGGGTAGTGCAGATCTCAGACGTCGTGCTGCATCGTCATACTTTCGAATGGCCCTCTCCTTTTCGCGAAGTGCTTTTATCAGTCTGTTCCTGTCAAAATCACCCAGCCTAACCATCATAGAAATGACATGATGTTGTGCTTCTTCAGAAAGGTCATGGATTCTGACAAATCCATCTGTATTCCATGCTGGTTTTAATTCTTGTGAAAGTCCATCAACGAACTGTTTGGCAAAGTCATTGTCAAGCGGCAAACTCTGCGTACGAATTATCTGCTCGATCATATCTACGGATATTTTGGACATCACCATCCGATATTGCTCGAGCTGCTTTTCCTTGTCCAATTGTACAGATGCCTGTGCCGCGAGCTTTTTCACAATGAACAGCGGCATTGTAGTTTCTATGAAGTCACGGATTTTTTTTGTTTTGTCCTCTTTAATACGTTCCTGATATTTCATCTCAGAGGATAGCGCATCTTGCTCGTCTTGTGTCAATCCACCGGACCGAATAAATTTATCTTCTAATGCAGATCTTCGTGACAACAGATCAGAAACTCGATCCTCCAATTCGCTAATTTTTACATGAAGAGACTCAATTTGTTTTTCAGAACGAATACGCTGATTCTCCGTTTGCTCAATTAGTTTTCTAGTTGTATTGTACTCATCGTTGTCTTCGTATGTATTAATAAAAGATGCGCAGAATTTCTTAATAATACTAAACGTATCATAACCACATAATGTTAGGATCGCTGTCTTAAGGTACTGGCTATAATTGCCACTCGTGAAAAATTCTCCAACATCTTCACCATCAAAAAAGAAAAAGTCAAAAAGATTTGGGGGAATGACAGAATATAGATAATTCTGAAAAAAATCCATGTCTTTGGTACCGAGCAGAATACCGTCCTGGAATGCAGAGTATTTCTCTAAGAGCCGTTTGTTCTGGTATGTCCACTCACGCCTAATTCGGTAGTTTTTTGTAATACGGTCTAAAGGGATAGAGATATCTAATTCAACGTATGCATATACAGGGTTTGCCATAAATGCATCATGGTTGATTAGATTCTTGATTTTAAGGGTATACTGGTTGTTTTTTTCTTGAAAATGAAAGCATTGCGGTCCATAGAGTGCCAGTTTTATAGCGGTAAATAGAGAGGTTTTTCCGGCACCGTTGTTCCCACCAATTAGGATAATGTTTTTCCCTTTTTGCGTAGAAAAATCTATTTCTGATTCACCGAAATATGAGCTGAAATTACACAGCCTCACTTTGTTTATTTGCATATTTCTTACCCTTGTTGTATTTCTACAAGTTCATCTTCCTGGAGCCATTGCTGTGTAACAGAGCGTCCCAGGGCATCTCGCAGAATACGTGTATTTGAAAAATATTTGGATTTATTAACTTGAAAAATCATATTTTGCAGTAATTCCATTGGTACTTGGTATTCGCGGGCATACTGACAAAGCATCTCACAGGTTTCAGTATCAAAAACAGGACGCTTTAGTTCATCCCACGGGAGTCGCTTGCCCATAACATCGTAATAGAGTTCTACTAGTGCCCTTCTGGACAGATCCTTCTCTTCATCCCAGATGCGGTCAATTGCGCGCAGTTCATCTTCCGTAATCAACTCATAATTAATTGTCTTTTGGGTTTCCAACAGACGACGGAGAATCATTTTACGTGCTTCCCAATTGAATGGCCCATATCCCAGATCATTATTTGCGGTACGATATACAGTACCATCACGACGTTTTTTTTCGCGGTAAGTACCGATATCGCGAATTTCCATGAGCCATCGTCTAAACTCTGCAAGTGGGATTAGTTCACGATGTCCAGAACGAATAAATCCATTCAACGATTTATCTTCCTTCACAACTGTGCATACCCAACAGCCGAATCTGGACTGACCACAGGATTGCTGTTGTGATTCTTTTGACGAAAAACCTGCAAACGGGCATTCACCACTATCTGCTCCGGCATACAATTCTATCAGCTTTGAGTTATTCCCACCCCATGCATTTTTTCTGTTATTACTCATCAGAATATCCCACACATCGTCAGTGGATAAGTCAACGATTGCAGGATACACATATGCATCTTTAATTGTTTCATGGCGGTTTAGCAGACGGTCTACCAGCTCCCGCCCCTCAATTCTTTTTTTCCGAGCGGCACTTTCTGCCTTTCGTACGCCCAATAGAACAACAACTTCAGTCTTTTGCTCTTTGATTATTTTCTCGATAAACACCCCACTCGGTGCGATCTTCAAACGATCTGTGCACCAGCGGAAAGTTCCGTTTGTACGAGGCGTTGGAAAACCACGACCAATCACATTTGCCCAGAAGCTGTTATCTGGTTTTGGCGTAACCTTAACGACATGCAACGGAAGTCTATCTTTTTTGGCTGCTTCTCGCAATTTTTGAAGCATTTCATCCAAATATATTTTAATTAGCGGATTCTCAACAAGCGTATCAGAAGACACGATGTAAACATCTTTTTTGCGCTCTTTGGGATCAAGGCGATGTAACATCTCGTAAGCTAGATGAACGACAACGGTGGAGTCTTTTCCTCCACTATATCCAATTATCCAGGGGCGAGAATCCGACTGGTATACGAGTTTCATTTCATTTAATTTATCAGAAATAATATCGTCTACACTGTATTCCATCTTAACTCACTCCGTTTTTATAGAATAGACTTTTAATAATTTATTCTACCACATATTTTCGAAAATGGAAGTGGTCAATCTCGCATTTTATACAAGATGGTATGCTTTTCTCCGCATTAAACATTGTTCATAGCAAAAATCTGCCGCCGTCATTACCATCAATAGCAAAGGAGAACAGCGTCCCCTTGCTGATGGTCGCAAAATAGCCGGACTGTGCGTACGCTTCGGAATACCGCTCTTCAATCACTGCCAGTGATTCCCGCAGCTGGAGCATCGCCGCAACCTCATGCTTGCAGGGGTAGCTGCAAAAGCAGTCACACAGCAGATTCCAAATCTCGCAATTCTCATACTCGAACTCAACGGTATAGGGCTGTGTCCCTTCCACAATGGCATACCCCTTGGTGCCGTTCAGGCAGAGATAACGAACCCGGTTTTCTATGAGTTGATTGCAAAAGTAAATGCAAATGATACCCTGTTTTTTACGCTGTTTTTTTGCATTTACTTTTGCAATCAACTGCCCTGTTAGCTTTGATTATAATTTATTGCAGTCCAATTAATCGGTACAGAACGAAGAATCTTGGAAATATTTACTTCCTGGCTGCCGAGCGGATGGAGAGGAAGGATCACTTCAATCGTAAAATAAAGCGTGGCCATCTGTAGATTCCAGATAGCCACGCTTTACGATTATGCTAAGCCCGTTAGATACTCTTCCACATTCAAATAGTGGATGCCATTTACATCACAAGATTCACCACGATAGATTACATATTTACCGGTAATCGGGCCAAAACGCCGTTCGGTTGCCTTCAAGCATTCGGTATCGGTTAGATACCGTGTCTGGTGTTCTACGATTTGATCACTGTGTTTTATCTCGTAACACTCGCAGGAGTTGGTCTTGTCGCTGAAGATCACCATGTCAAACTCTGCTCCTGCAAAGGTCATCTTAAAGACGCGGTGGTTTTTATCAATTGCCTTTGTCGTTTCCAGCAGTACAATCTCTTCCATCATACGACCACGCACTTCTTCCAGAATGCGTTCACATACCATGTTCCTTTCCGCTTCGCTCAGTTCAGCAAAAACAGGATCGTTTCTCAAAGAGTATACCAATGCTTGCGCCTGACAATACCGCATACCGGGCTGTGCAAACAAAATCCCTTCCAGAGGCTCTGCCGCAACAGAGGTTTCGACCGGACTCTCAACAATGAGATCCAGAGCCATGAGATACTCTTTGATTTCCGCGATATGCGCCTTTGTGATACCAATGGATAAGCTTTCTTGATTGCGGATATCCAGAAGTTCCATCAAACGCTTTGTAATGTCTTCCGTGTTAACCCGATCCAGAATATCGGATTTCCGCATCGGATCTGTTTCTTTACGCATCAGCTGCGCGGCAGAACCAAGATCGTGGGACTTGAAGCGCTTGGTGAACGTACGAAGAACGAACCGATGCGTCATATCCTCGATGACCCGGTTAATTGCATTTGTGAGTTCACCGGCATCATAGAGGGACTGCAAATGGCGGTAATAGCGACCATCCTTACAGCAGTCCAAAGAATGCTGAATGTTCTCGCAAATTGCAGTATCGATATAGCGGCGCGTGGTTTCGTCATCGCGGAAAGAAGCGTCTTCAGCATTCACATCGGCATCATCGAAAGCGAGCTCTCCCGCGCGAAGCGTACCACCGTAGCGAATATACTCGTCAATACTGTCAATGCCTAAAAGCCTGCTGTACTCCCTAAAGGGAATGAAGGTAGTATGAATTGTGACAGCACGGTCATATAGTTCCTGACGAAGCGTAAACCAAAAGCCCAAAGAGTCCGTTCCGGACAGTACGATCTTCATGCCCATGGCTGCGTAGATGTCAGAGAACAATGCCGCAGAGTCAATGAAGTCCGGCATCAGCGTGACTTCATCAATGAAAATGTATTTGTAACCCAGCTCCTGTAGCTTCTTTAAGTCACGATTCATAGCTGCCATGGTATCCATACTTCTGGCTTTTATATAAACCGCCTTTCCAAGCTGTTCTTCACTCATTTCGAGCAACGCCTGACGAAGCATGGTGGTTTTGCCGGTGCGGCGAAGACCGTACAGCAAACAAACCCGGTCATATCCGGACCCGTTAATGTATTTCTGCAGTTGTTCAAAGCAATCCCGCTTTTCCCAATCACGGATACCCTCGGTCATGGCGTAAAGACCACGGCCGATAACAACGTTCGCTTCAAAAGAAGCTCTTACCGCCCTTGGTACCAAAGAAGATGATTCTGTTTTCAGGTTTTTTAGCTCTTCCTGGAGGGATCTGCGAAGAGACACTTGCTCCATCACAGTATCCCGTTCTGCAATCTTAATATATTTGCTTTTCGTTTTTCCGTTTTCAGTCCACTGAAGATACGGCTGTTTTTTCCCGTGAATGGTCTTATAGGTGATGCTGCCTTGTGGGAGCTTTGAAATTTGGTTTTCCAATTCCTGAATGCGATCAAGCTGTTCCTTCATATTCGCACCTCGCAAACCTGTAGCTATGTTTACTTTCTGACAAACGATACGCAACAATAGTATAACCCATTATAACCAATTCGTCAATTGGTTATAATGGGTTATGTTGAGCCAGATGTTGTTGTCTGTCTCCCAAAAGCGTCGGATTATTTCAAGCTGTGCGCAGGGAAAGCAGCATCGATGAAGTCATCTTGCAGTTTGTGCCTTTCCGTGATACTATGTTGGAAAAGCAAGGATGGGGCAAGCGCAAGGGACTTGTCTTTGAAAAAACCGAAACTTATTGTGGAGAAAAGAAATGGCGAATGTAATACTGATTCCTCTTGAGGAAGAGGACAGAAATCAATTCATTCTGGACAATCAGGAAGCCTTTCGATATGGCGCCATGGAGGAATTTGACCTGCGGGATGACCATTTTGAGGAAGATGGTGAAATCATCTCCCGGCAAACCATTGAAGCGTCTATAGATGGTGGCACCGCGTATCGGATTGTCCAAAACGGCGAAACCGTCGGCGGCGTGGTTGTCAAGGTGGAAGGAACACAGGGAGACTTGGATCTTCTCTTTGTGGCACCCAGTGTTCATAGCAAAGGGATCGGCTACGCGGCATGGCGGGAAATCGAAAAACTGTACCCTGAAGTGGAAGTCTGGCAGACCTGTACACCCTATTTTGAAAAGTGGAATATTCATTTCTATGTGAATCGCTGTGGGTTCCACATTGTCGAGTTTTTCAACGAGAAACACCCGGATCCCCATGCCCCGGAGGACGGCAAAGGGGAGGACTTTGACGGGATGTTCCGATTTGAGAAGGTGATGAAAAGGGTATGAATACGGCGCATTACCATCTTCCCGGCCTATTCGAGTTTTATGAGCTCTACCGTGTTTTTCTGCCGCTTTTCCGGGAACACCGGGAATATTTTTATGACTGGTGTGACATCGGCTCCATCTACGGCGCGCCGGCAGACTGCATTTGGGGTGGGGGCCGTGTCGGGTTTGGAGACAATAATCCCCTGGAAGTGCTGGCATTGATGCAGGAATACGGCATTTCCGCCCGGCTGACCTTCAGCAACTCCCTGCTTCGGGAGGAACATCTTTCGGACAAACAATGCAATCGTCTCTGTGCACTGTTCAATGAGACGGGATGGAATGGCGTCATTGCCCATTCCGATTTGCTGTTGGAGTACCTGAAAGGTCATTACCCCAACCTCTATTATGTATCCTCCACAACAAAGGTGCTGACAGATTTCCGGCAATTCCTGGACGAAGTGAACCGGGAGGATTTCCGATATGTTGTGCCGGATTTTCGGCTGAACAAGGTCTTTGACAAGCTGAACACCCTGACAAATACCCAGAAGGGGAAGGTGGAATTCCTCTGCAACGAATGCTGCTGGTTCGGCTGCACCGACAGAAAGATCTGCTACGAGAATGTCAGCCACAAGAACCTGGGAGAAACTTGCGAAGATCACCGTTGCACCGCTCCCGGCGGCAAGGAAGGGTATCGATTCTCCAAAGCCATGACCAATCCGGGCTTTATCGGCATCCAGGACATTCAGAAAACTTACCTCTCCATGGGCTTTTCCAATTTCAAAATCGAAGGTCGCGGGCTTGGCAGTGCCCTGATTCTGGAATTTCTGCTCTATTACATGACGAAACCAGAGTACCAAATCCATGTCCGGGAGGCAATCTATCTGGATAGTATGCTGGATTTGTTCTAGTAGATGAAAAGAGCAGGGCAGCTGTTTGAAAGTTTTTATACCAGGAGACCGTGGGTTCAAGTCCCGCAGCCCGGACCAAAACCGCCAGTTTTCCGTACGAAAACTGGCGGTTTTGTCATTTCAATACCAACAAGTCAACAAAAAACGCAACTCTATTTGCAGAATATCTTTGAATATGATATAATGTATTCAAGGGGTGATACCATATGAATTCTGTTTTCTAAGAACTAATCTATTTCAAGATTGATCGTTTTCTCTTCGAATGCAACAATCTCTCCAGGTCTGTCTTTCTTAAAGAGGACGGTTCATTAGCTCATCCTAGAGAATTCGGAATGTATCGCGAAAGAATTGTCTCTGATTTATTAAAACCGTTCCTTCCCAGCAGACTCGCTGTTGGTACAGGCTTTATTATCACTCATCAAAATAAGCAAAGTACGCAATGCGATTTGATTATTTATGATAAAGAAAACACACCCGTCATCGAAAACGGCGATCAACGTTTTTTCCCGGTCGAATGCGTCATTGGTGTTGTAGAAGTAAAAAATATTTCATCAATATTAGAGGTAGATAAATGGAAAAGATTATTATAAAAAACAGCTTTTGTGCATGGATTGATTTATTAGGATACGGAGCAGCTTTTTATCAAAACAATTGGGACCTACATGCTCCGGAAGCTGTAAACAATTTATACAGGATTAAAGATTTGGAACCTATCTTGCATTCGATCAGCAATCCCTTTTGCGAAACATTGTTCTCGCTGAACGATGGAATAATTAGAAATTTTGATATTCCTCAAAATGATGCTTTATTGATAATGCAGTGGTTAGTAGATGTGTTATTAAAATTTAAGACTTTAAATGATCGGGATATTCATAACGGTTTCTACGGAGGCCGCGGTGTTGTTACATATGGAATGCGGGCACAATACAGGAATTTTGATACTATTGGGAAAGGTGACTTGATACAAACTTCCCCCCAGAAAAGAGAAGAGTATAATAAAACAAAAATCATATATACTCCTAACGAAATGCAAATGAATACGGCCTTCTCGAAAGCGTATATCATAGAAAGCGGAGGAAGTGCTAAAGGTTTAAAGAAAAACAGAATTCACTTAGATGAAAAAATGTTGGATAAACTTGTGTATTATATTAATCACTCTGGAACTATTGAATTTGGACAAACAGACGAGGATTATGAGAAATACGGTCCAGCCTTGTTCAAATATAACGCAATATTTAGCAAGAGCGAAAAAACACTTACAGTAACAGCTCATACAAAAGATGTTGTTTGGGAATGTCTTCGCATTGAATTCGACAATGTTATCTCCTATGAAAACGACAAACAAGCTTTGACTACACATCTTTTCACCCCGAAAAGAGTGGTTGATTCCCTTTATTCGCCGCATGATACCGGAAGCTTGGATTTATAAGAACATCTCGTTTTGCACTTTTCTTTGTTTAATTTTTTTCATTTTCTGCGACAATCTCAGCCTTAGTTTGCTCAATCATCGCCGCCAGTTTTTCTTCGCATTCTTCGCGGGTGTGTGCGTAGACATTCCGGGAAATCCGTTTGCCGTGGGCATCTCTGGGGGAGTATTTACCCTTCCAGAGGTGGTCGTTTAGCTGGTAGGTACCGCCGGTGCCGGGTTTGCGGTGTTTGAGTTGGGTTGGCTGGAAGGTGCTGGGTTTGGCGCGGGGCTTTTCTTCCTCCGTGGGCATCGGCGCATCGGTTTTGCCGATCTGACGGTCGATTTTTACCGCCGCTTGCTGCTGCATTAGGTCGGTGACTTGGGAGTAAATGTCCAGCGTGGTTGCCGAAGAGACATGACCAATGATAGTGGACAGGGTTTTCACATCCATGCCGTGTTCCAGCGCCATGGTGGCGAAGGTATGACGGAAATCATGGAACCGCATATACCCCAAATCCCCTGTAAACCTATCTCCAATATACTACGATTTCCCAATGGGCAGCCGAGGCGGTCACCACTTTAGCTTCCATATTGTTCCGATAATTCAAGCAATACTATTCCGATACCATTGATGTTGTTCCGTAGGGGGTGATTTTATGTCAATTCTCAAAAATGCAATCCAATGTAAGATTTGTGGAGACGTTATAGAGTCCGCTTCCGTTCACGATTTCAAAACTTGTTCTTGCGGTGCCTGTTCCGTTGACGGTGGACATGATTATCTTAGGCGGTGTGCAAAGTCGCTGGATGACTTCGTCGATCTGAGCGAATTTCAAAAGCAAGATGTTGAAGCAAAATAGGATTGGGGTTGTTGTATGCACGAAAAACCCCTGAAACCCCATCTCCGAAACACTACAGTTTCCTTACTTTTGCTACCCCCGCTATCTCTATACCTCTTCGGAATTTTCGCCGCTTAGAGAGGCGAAAAACGGGAAAAATCGCCCCGAAACGCTACAGATGCAATGGAGATTCCGCAAGTCGCGCTGTCGCCGATAGGCGGAGATACACTGCCCAAAAAAGCAATGCCTCACCGTTCTGGTGAGGCGGTTTTGACTTCCTGTGAGAGAATGGAAGTCCCCAGTTGCAGCGCGCGATCATCGATCACAGCGATGGTCACATCCATTTCGTAGGGGCTTTCGTGAATAGCTCTGATTGCCACCCGCCATGCGTCCTTGACAGGGTAGCCATAGATGCCGGAGGAAATCAGCGGGAAGGCGATGGAGCGGCAGCCCTTGGCGCAGGCAACCTTCATGGCACTCTGGTAGCAGCTGTACAGAAGTTTTTCTTCGTTATGACTGCCGCCCTGCCAGATGGGACCAACGGTGTGGACGATGTACTTTGCCTTCAACCTGAAGCCGGGGGTAATGACCGCCTCGCCGGTGGGGCAATGCCCTAAAGCGTCGCAGGCGGCTTGGAGCTGACTTGCACCGGCAGCCGCGAAGATTACTCCGCAGACACCGCCGCCGTGCCGGAGCTGGCTGTTGGCTGCGTTTACGATGCAGTCTACATCCATTTCGGTGATGCTTTGTTTCTGGATGCGTAAGGTTCCTGCTATGGGATTCCACTCCTTTTCGGTTTTTCTCTATTTTATCACGAAAGCGGAAGGAAGTACAGATAAAACGGAAATCGTGTAATGTTCCGATGCTTTTTCTGCGCCATGCCCGAGGGTTTTTGAATTGCACCCGTTTTTTGGGACAGAATCCCGGTATAATGGGGTCAGAAACAAGAAACAAGAACGGGAGGTTACGACTATGATTATCAAATTTCTGGAAGATTTGCTCCACTGGAACGAGGAGGAAGAAGTGTTGGACGCGGAATACGAACCCATCCGGGATCAGCTGAGTCTGGCAGGGCTGAGCGAGGAGGAACTGCGGAAAATGGACCCGGATGACCGGGTGACAGCGCTGGAGCAGGCGAACCTTGACCCCTACGATTTCATTTATCTTGCCTGCTGAGACGAAAGCTATTTACAACCGGCGTGCAGTGGGCTAAAATGGAAGCAAAAGGAGGGGGATTCCCATGAAAAAGGTACGCATTACCGCTATCCGAAAGACCTGCTATCCTGACCTGATGGAGAAGTACGAAAACCCCATCCAGCACGCCTGCGAAGTCAAAGAGGGGGAGGGCTGGGTTGCCAACGGCTGGTGCAAGCCAGAGGGCTTCTGCGACAGCGCCTGGGACAGCATTTCTCCCTTCGTCATGACCCTTGCCCACGGCGGCGGAGACTTCTATGATGGCTGGATGAAGAATCCCAAATCCGCCATGATTTCCTGCAACGACGGCTTCCGGCCTGTGAGCTTTTATCTGGAAGCACTGGACGAGGACGCGGAATGAACCGGGCGGATCTAGAACGCTATATCGCGGAGGTCTACAGTACGCTGGGGGAAAACCCGTGGGCGCAGTCGCCGACAAACACCGTGTTTCGGCATCGCCACAATCGGAAGTGGTTTGCCATTATCATGGACATTCCCAGAGAAAAGCTGGGTCTTCCCGGCGATGGAATCCTTTCTGCGGTGAATGTCAAATGCGATCCCTGGCTGATCGGCTCCTTCCGGGAAGAGCCGGGAATGTTCCCTGCGTATCACATGAACAAAGCCCATTGGCTGACCGTGGCGCTGGACGGCAGCGCGGAAGAGGGGAAGCTTAAATTCCTGCTGGATATGAGCTATGAGCTGACAAAATGAGCGATGCAAAGGACGAATTACCTCACCCGAAAC
>SAMEA3663296__coassemble_274_pt1 | contig 24482 bp, 21 predicted proteins | sample SAMEA3663296__metabat2_high_PE_018 | metagenome-assembled genome bin SAMEA3663296 (sample SAMEA3663296) | pig gut metagenome | biome: pig gut; feature: pig-associated habitat; material: faeces | place: China | collected 2013
AATGTTCAAGCCGACGGATTCTGCGGCAATGGAATTATCACGAATGGCTTTGATCGCGCGGCCTTCCTTGCTGTGGACAAAGTTCATAATGATAATCAGAACAATCATCACAAGCACAAAGCCCAAACCAAACGTGGAAAGACGGGCAGGCACCTTGGCACCCTGCGGACCGTTGATAATGAACTTTCCGGGAAGAGAGCTACTGTCAAACATGGCAGCATGGAGACCTGCTTCATCGATGGTAACATAGAGACAGTTTAAAATGTTCTTAATGATTTCACCGAAAGCCAGGGTAACGATCGCCAGATAGTCACCGCGCAGACGGAGAACCGGGATGCCGATGAGGAAGCCGGTAAGAGCAGCCAACAAGCCGCCGATAATGATTGCGACGACCATCAGCAAAATGGGGTTGCCGATATAGTTTCCAAGGAAAGAAACGGCGATAACGCCGGAGAAAGCACCCACGCTCATAAAGCCTGCGTGTCCCAAGCTGAGCTCACCGAGAATACCGACGGTCAGGTTCAGAGACAGCGCCATGATGATGTAGACACAAATGGGAATCAACTGGCCGCTGAGACTGCGGCTGAGAACTCCGTTATTGTTCAAAACAAAGAAAACGGAGAATACAATCATCACGGAGGCCAGCGTAATGAGATTCTGACGGGAAGTTTTTGATTTCCATAAACGCATGACCATCACCTCAGACTTTCTCGGTGACCTTCTTGCCCATCAGACCGTTGGGTTTCACAAGAAGGATAATGATAAGGACGGCAAAAACAATGGCATCGCTCAATTCCTGATTGATATAAGCCTTGCCGAAAATTTCAATAATTCCAAGCAGTAAGCCGCCGACCAAGGTGCCGGGGATAGAGCCGATACCGCCGAGAACGGCAGCCGTAAAGGCTTTGATGCCGGGAATGGAGCCGGTAGTGGGGATCAGCACGGGATACATGGAGCAGTAGAGAACGCCTGCTACGGCAGCCAGTGCAGAACCGATAGCAAAGGTAATGGTAATGGTGCGGTTGACACTGATACCCATAAGCTCCGCAGCCTGACGGTTTTCAGAGACAGCGCGCATAGCCTTGCCGGTCTTGGTTTTTCCGGTGAAGAGTGTCAGACCGACCATAATCACAATACAGGCCAGAATACTGACGATGGTTTCACCGGTGATGGTGAGCCCGCCAAAATGCAGAGGCTCAAATTCCACGATGGAAGGATAAACCTTGGTGTTGGCGGTCCAAAGCAGGAGAGCGATATTTTGCAGAAGGTAGCTGACACCGATGGCGGTAATCAGAACTGCCAGAGATGCGGCGGAACGCAAAGGACGGTAAGCCAGCCGTTCAATTACGACACCGAGGATGGTACAAACACACATTGCAATCAGCAGTGCGAGAAGAGGCGGTGTTCCGAGAGAATAAATACTTACAAAGGAAACGTAAGCACCAATCATGATAACATCGCCATGAGCAAAGTTCAGCATCTTTGCAATGCCGTAGACCATGGTATAGCCGAGGGCGATAATTGCATAGATGCTGCCAAGGCTCAGGCCGTTGATTAAGTTAGATAAAAAAGCCATTTAGAGCCTCCCTTATGGTTTGTTTCTATGAAAAATCCCGAATATTGGGTTCAGGATCGGACAGAAAAGAGAACGATAATTTACAGGGATACCCCCTCGCAGGAAAATCCACGAGGGGGCATATGTTTTTGTGAAATATTAGTCGGCAGCGACGTAAACGCCGTCCTTGATTATGACAGCAGCAGGAGCCTTGTCAACCTGACCGTCAACCCAAGTCATGTCGGCGCCGGTAAGACCGGAGAAGGTCATGGAGCTGAACTGAGCAATCATGGCTTCGCAGATGTCGGCAGCGGAATCGGAGGTAGACATACCGGAAGCGGTGAAGGCCTGATAGAGAGCGTAGATGCAGTCATAAGCGTCAGCAGCAAACTGGTTGGGAACTTCGCCGTACTTCTCAACGTAGGTGCTGACAAAGTTCTGAGTTGCTTCGTCCTGCGCATCCGCTGCGAACGGAGTCAGCAGCATAACGCCTTCAGCCAGAGCGGTGTCGAAGCCTTCCAGAGTCAGGATGCCGTCCATGCCGTCAACGCCGAAGAAGACGGGCTTGTAGCTAACGGAGTTTGCCTGGTTGAGGATCAGGGAAGCAGGGGTGTAATAGATGGGCAGGAAGACAACGTCAGCCTCAGCGTTCATTGCGTCAGCAACCTGAACGGAGAAGTCGTTGGTGTCGTCGGTGCAGGTGGAAACGGAAACAATGTTCATGCCCAGCTCTTGTGCCTTAGCAGTGAAGGTGGTGTAGATGCCGGTGGAGTATGCGTCGCCGTTGTTGTAGATGATAGCGACCTTTGCATCCGCAAAGTGCTCGGAAATGTACTGAGCGGAAGCGGAGCCCTGGTTGGGATCGTTGAAGCAGATCTGATAGGTGTTATCCTTGTCAGCGGTGACATCGGGGGAGGAAGCGGAGGGGGTCAGGGTGAAGACGCGATCCAAGTTGGACTCAGCGGAAACGGCAACACAAGGAGTGGTGGTAACGCAGCCGCAAAGAATCTGCATGCCCCAGTCCATCAGGTTGTTGTAAGCGTTGACAGACTTTTCAGCGTCGTGCTCATCGTCCTGAGCGTTGAAGTCGATCTGAAGACCGCCCATAGCGTTGATCTCGTCAACCGCGATCTGAGCGCCGTTCTTAGCAGAATTGCCGTAAACGGCAGCGCCGCCGGTCAGGGGGCCGATAAAGCCAATCTTCAGAGCATCGCCGGAAGCGGCGGTGTTTTCGTTGTTCTCGGAAGCGTCGTTGGCAGCGACGTTGCCGTTGTCGTCAGCCTGAGCGGGTTCGCTGGTATCGCCGGCGCAAGCGACGAACAGGCTGGCAACCATGACCAGTACGAGTACGAGGGATACGAGCTTTTTCATTTTTCATTTTCTCCTTTCATTTGTAAACGAAAATCTAATGATATACAAAAACCGGCCGCCGTCGAAAGGACGTGGCCGGAAAAGTATACGCTTAAGCGTTACTGACAACCATCGTGCACTTTCGACTTTTGTTGCGCAACAGGAGGGGAAGTACAATTATAATCAAGCTGAAAAATACGACCCCCAAAAGCAAAATGATGGATACCACGGAAATGGCACCCATCATAATAAGGCAAATGGCCGCAGCAAAGCAGGCGTTCACAGAGGACGCACAATGACTCATCATATTCTTCATAGAAAACGGCTGTTTCATAGAGACATCCTCCTTCCTGCATGCTTAAAAATGTTTTTATTACTATATCGCGCTAAAGAGTAAAAGTCAATTGTAAATATCCACAAAACAAGAAAAAGAATGCAATTTGTTTTGGCGAATATTGACAGAACAAGGACGCTTTGCACAAAACAAGACATATTGATGCTGCTTTGAGTTAGGCGAACAGAATGGTAATCAAAAACAGAATCGGCTGGTGCAAAAGATAAAATTCCAGAGAATGTCTTCCGACAAACTGCAGCATTCGAAGGATCAAGATATCTGATTTTACCTTCGGAAGCAGGCTTGTTTTTTTTCGATATACGGTTTTTCCCAAAGCTGCGCCGATCAGGAACCATCCCAATCCGGGGAATATGGGAAAATAATCGCTTCCGACAAACACTTTGCCGGAACGCAGTCCGAGGGGGAAGAGATACCCGAACGAGAGGTCGATTGTCTGAAACCAGAATCCAAGCGCGATAAAGGCAGCGCCCAGTAATGCCAACGCCCAATAGGGAAGCTTTTTAAAAATTGGATACAGCATCATACAAACGCCGAGCATATGAAGAATGCCAAACCAAATACGAAGATGGGGCATGTGAACAATCAGATCCAGGAACAGTGTTACATAAGAAACCAGCAGTCCTGCCGCAAAGACGACGATGCCGCGTTTAAAGCTCCGGCTTGCCAATGTAACACAGATACCTGAAATTAAAACAAACAGAACGTGCCCGTAAGTTCGGAGGAATTCAAACCACGCGGGCATACTGATATCCTTGCCGCCGAGATAGGATAAGTCGAATGTAAAATGGATGACGATCATGCCGAGAATGCACAGACCTCTGAGTGCGTCAAGTTCCCAAATCCGTTCTTTCTTCATGTCTCATCACGCTCCGCTTCTTCCTCTAGAACCCGATAAGCAATTTTTCCGACCAGCGTTTTCGGAAGCTCACTGCGAAATTCTATTTCATATGGCATGGCATATTTCGCGATTCGTTCCCGGCAATACGCCATGATTTCTGCGCGAATTTCATCGGAAGGCTCATACTCCGGCCGCAAAACGACAAATGCTTTCACGCGCTGCATCCGATAGGGATCCTTTACGCCGATAACGCAGGAAAGCAAAACCTTTTCATGAGCATTTATAATGTTTTCCAACTGACTGGGATAAACATTATAGCCGGAGGTGATGATCATGCGCTTGATTCGCTGACGGAAATAGACAAATCCGTCGGCATCCATCATGCCCAAATCACCTGTATGCAGCCATACGCGGTTGTCGGCATGGCGGCGGAGCACATGTTCGGTTTCTTCCGGATTGTCCAAATAACCGAGCATAACGGTCGGGCCGGAAATGCAGATTTCGCCTTCCTCGCCGGCATTGACTTCTTCTGTGGTGCCGACCTTCACAATTTTATAAAATGTGTCAGGGAACGGAACGCCGATGGAACCGTCTCTTGCATAGTCGATGGGTGTCAGGCAGCTTGCCGTCACACATTCGGTGGTTCCGTAGCCTTCTCGGATCTGAACCTTTGCACCGTGCGAGGTCAGGAATTCATCGACTCTGTGTTTTAAATCAACATGGAGCGTATCACCGCCGGAGAAAACACCCATCAAAAAAGACATATCCAGTTTTTCAAGCCCCGGCGCACGCAGAAGCGCTTCAAACAGTGTCGGAACGCCGGGAATAAAATTCGGACGTTTTTTCCTGAGCAGATCGGCATAAGCATTGACGCTGAATTTCGGCACAAGAATACAGCGTCCGCCGCCGACCAGAGCGGTATGGATTCCAATGCCCAGACCGAAGCCGTGGAAAACCGGCATCACGGAGAGCATACTGCACCCCCGGATGGAAGGATAACCACTGGCGGCAATTGTTTGCAGAGCAAGTGCATTGAAGTTATAGCTGGAAAGGCAGATGCCTTTTGTCGTTCCGGTTGTTCCGCCGGAATACAGGATGCTTGCACAGTCGGTATAAACACCGTCGTCTTCGGGAAGAAAGCCGGATGCGTCTTTCAGCGCATCAACCCAAAGAAGGTAGCTTCCGTCTTTGGGCAGCTTTGGCACCTTTTTGCCCTCTGTCAGCGCATATCCGATTTTCATCAGCGGACTTAACTCATCCGAAATCCGCGCAATCAGCAAAATGGGTTTGATGTCTGCTTTCTCGGCAACGGTGTGTACCTTGCTGTAAAAACGATCCAGCGTCAAAATGGCCTTGCTTTTTGACAGATTCAGATAAAAGAGAATCTCCTGCGGTGCGGACAGAGGATGGATCATATTGGAGATCGCGCCGATTCGGTTGAGCGCATAAAAGCAGTCCACTGCCTGCGGTGTGTTTGGCATACAGATCGTCACGCGATCACCCTTGCGGATGCCGAGGGCGTAAAGCGCACGGGCAGCACGATCAATGCGCTGCAAAAAATCGGAATAGGTAGTAATCCGATTCATAAATTCATAGGCTGGAAGCTCCGGCGCGCTTTTTGCGGTCTGTGCAATCATCTGGTACATTGTCAGGCGCGGACAATCGATATGCTCCGGTGTGCTGCCGTAGTATTTGAGCCAGGGAGCAGAAGAAGAAATTGACATAGTGTTTCACCAAATCCCTTTTTTTCATACTATATCAGATTTTTCTTTAAAATAAAACAAACAATTTATATGGTACTGTAATAATTTTTAATAATACAAGAAAAACCCAAAAGGCGATTTAAGAGACAAAAAGAAAAGTTTTTGATCTTGTACTTTATTTCTTGATAAAAATGTACTAAAATATAAGATTGGAAGAACATAAAACAGGAGAGACTATGAATACAAATTATAATTTACGCTTTCAAAAAGCGCGTAGAGCATACATTGAACAGCAATTCAGCAATATGAATCCGCGCCAGTTGGAGGCGGTGATGACAACACAGGGGCCGCTGCTGATCCTGGCCGGAGCGGGAAGCGGAAAAACGACGGTTTTAATTAACCGCATTGCGAATCTGATCCGTTTTGGAAGCGGCTCGGACAGCGGGGAGATTCCGGATGATATCACGGAAGACGATGTCGAATTTTTAGAAGCGGAGGCCGCGGCACCAAACGCTGAAAACGCATGGAAGGCAGAGGAGCTGTGCCGATTGCAGCCGGTTGATCCGTGGTCGATCATTGCGATCACGTTTACCAACAAAGCTGCAAATGAACTCAAAGACCGCCTTGCAGCCATGCTCGGCATACAGGCAGAAGGCGTCTGGGCGATGACCTTTCACAGCGCCTGCTGCCGGATCCTTCGCAGAGAAATTGATCGTCTGGGCTATGACAGCAGCTTTACAATTTATGATACAGCGGATTCCGAACGAGTCATCAAGGAAATTTTGAAGGATAAAAACCTGGATGAAAAGATGTTCCCCGCGCGTCAGATCCTCGGAATGATTTCCAAGGCAAAGGATCAAATGAAATCTCCGAAGGAATTTGCGCTGGATGCCGGCGATGACTACCGCCTGAAGCGGATTGCCGAGTTTTATGAGGAATATCAGCGCCGCCTGAAGGGTGCAAACGCCGTTGATTTTGATGATATTATTTTATTAACCGTCCGGCTCCTTCAGCAGTTTGAGGAGGTACGCGACTACTATCAGAGAAAATTCCGCTATGTGCTGATCGACGAGTATCAGGATACCAACCATCTGCAATATCTGCTTGCTTCTCTGCTTGCCGGACGTTACGAAAATATCTGCGTTGTCGGTGACGACGATCAGAGTATTTATCGTTTCCGCGGAGCGACCATCCAGAACATTCTTGATTTTGAGAAGCAATTTCATGGCGCAAAGGTGATTCGTTTGGAACAGAATTACCGTTCAACGCAGTCCATCCTTGACGCGGCAAATGCCGTGATTTCCAACAATATCGGAAGAAAAGGAAAGCGTCTCTGGACGCAAAACGGCGGAGGCGAAAAAATCCTCCACTATGAAGCAATGAATGAAAGTGACGAGGCAAGCTTCGTCGCAAATAACATCCTTTCAGAATCAAAGGGCAGAAACCTCAAAGATTTTGCAATCCTTTACCGAACAAACGCACAGTCGAATGCATTGGAATATGCGTTCAAACGAACGGGACTTCGTTACCGTATTATCGGCGGAACACGCTTCTTTGATCGGGCAGAGGTCAAGGATATGCTTGCCTATCTGTGTGTCATCAACAACCGCAGTGATGACCTGCGTTTGAAACGGATCATCAATCAGCCGCCGCGTGGCATTGGTGCCAAAACCGTTGAAACGATCGAGCGTCTCTGCACCGCATCCGATATGCCGCTTTATAACGTCATCAGCGATCCTTATAACTATCCCGCGCTGGAGCGCTCTGCGCAGAAACTTATGGCGTTTACCGTAATGATTGAAGAGTGTGCAGAGCTGCTTGAAACGCTTTCACTGCCCGATTTTTATGAAGAGCTTTTGAATCGGACAGGCTATGTTGCCATGCTCGAACAGAAGGACGATCTGGAGAACCGCACACGGTTGGAAAACGTGCGCGAACTGAAATCCTCGATTCTGACCTATATGGAGAATACGGAGGAACCGTCTTTGCGCGGCTTCCTGGAGGAAATCGCGCTGTATACGGATATTGAACAGTATGATAAGGATGCCGATGCGGTGGTAATGATGACCATGCATTCGGCAAAGGGATTGGAATTTCCGAATGTGTACATTGTCGGCGCTGAAGAAGGTCTTTTCCCCGGAATGCGCACGATCGGAGACCGTGAGGAGATGGAGGAGGAACGCCGTCTTTGCTATGTTGCGATTACACGCGCCAAGCAGCGCTTGACCATAACAAGCGCCAGACAGCGTATGCTCTACGGACATACGTCGATGAACCGTCCTTCGCGTTTTCTCAATGAGATACCGGAGGAGCTCCTGATCCAAAAATCGGCGGCAATCCCGAAAGCGCTGGAGTATTCTTCCTATTCCAAGCCAAGGCAGACTTCGCCGCACACAAGGCTGGACTCCTTTACTTCCGTTAAGAAAAAAGCGGCGATTCCCGAATTCGGCAAGGGAGATATGGTACAGCATGATGTCTTCGGAACCGGCATGGTGCTTTCTGCATTGAAAATGGGAAACGATACCATGCTGGAGATCGCCTTTGATCAGGTGGGAACGAAGCGCCTGATGGCAAGCTATGCCGGCAATCGAATGAAAAAACTGTAATTTCATGTACGGCTCCGCATAGGAATATACGGGGTGGTATCTATGACACTGGCACAAAGAAACCGTTTCCGCTTGATATTTGCAGTCGGGCTGATTATCATTGTCGGGATCACGATGGCAATTCGTATTGCGATTGCGCCGATGACAGAGCAGATGATCCGCACACAGGTGGGAAATCAGGCTTCGGATGCGATCAATGCAGCGATTGCAGACCGAATCGCTGCCGGCGACTTTGATTACAACAAAATGGTTACGGTTGAAAAGAATGCAGCGGGAACGGTGAGCGCAATCCGCACGAATATTGCCGAATTGAACCGTCTGAAAACCGGTGTTCTGGAGCAGATCGATACCCGTTTGGAAAGCCTTTCTTTGGAACAGCTTAGCATTCCGATCGGCTCGATTGTCCTGCCGGAGCTGTTTTCCGGAAAGGGGCCGGAAATACCGGTGCAGATTATGGCGGTCAGAAGCTCGGATGCGCTTTTTCACAATTCTTTTTCCGACGCAGGAATCAATCAGACCTTGCACAGCATTTCCATCGATATTTCGGTAACAGTGACGGTAATGTCGTGGACGGGGACGTATGATGTTTCTGTTGATTCGTCCGTCGTTGCCGCAGAAACTGTGATCGTCGGTACCGTACCGACAACATACTTTGGCATGGAGGAACTGCCATGAATCCGAAACAAGAGATCCAACAGCTTACAAAGCTTCTGGAGGATGCAAATCATAAATATTATGTGCTCGACGCGCCGACGATGGCGGATTTTGAGTATGACCGGCTGCTGCGCCGTCTGGAGGAACTGGAGGCGCAGTACCCACAGTATGCTTCTCCGCTTTCGCCGACAAAGCGTGTCGGAGGCGAGGCACTCAGTCGATTTGAGAAGTATGCCCACGAGGTTCCGCTGGAAAGCCTTCAGGATGTTTTTTCAGAGGACGAGGTTCGCGAGTTTGACGAAAAGCTGCGCCAAAGCGTTTCCGATGCCGTTTACTCTGTTGAGCCGAAGATCGACGGGCTGTCCGTAGCGCTGGAGTATATCGACGGCGAATTTGTGCGCGGCGCCACCCGTGGTGACGGGCTAATCGGTGAGGATGTGACAGAAAACCTGAAAACCATCCGCTCCATTCCGATGCATTTGGAAAACGCACCGCATCGGCTGATTGTTCGCGGTGAAGTGTTTATGTCAAGAGCAGTCTTTGAGCTGCTCAATGCGGCGAGAGAAGAAAAAGGACAGTCGCTTTTTGCAAATCCGCGCAACGCGGCAGCGGGCAGCCTCCGGCAGTTGGATCCAACCATTGCAGCAGAGCGCAAGCTGGACATTTTGATTTTTAATCTTCAGCTTGCCGAGGGCGTTTCGTTTCAGACACATGGGGAAACGCTTGATTATTTAAAAGAGCACAAATTCAAAGTAGTTCCTTACACACTCTGCAAAACGGTTTCGGAAGCGATCGATGTCATTCGTTCTATCGGCGAAAACCGATATGAATTCCCCTATGATATTGACGGCGCGGTCGTGAAGCTGAACAATTTAAGTGACCGAACCGTGCTGGGAAGCACAGCGAAATTCCCGCGCTGGGCGTGTGCCTTTAAATACCCTCCGGAAGTGAAAGAAACGGTATTGCAGGATATTGTCGTTCAGGTCGGAAGGACAGGCGTTCTGACACCGAAGGCGGTGGTTTCTGCCGTCCGTCTTGCGGGAACAACGGTAACAAATGCGACGCTCCATAATCAGGATTTTATTTCCGAAAAGGATATCCGTATCGGCGACACGGTAAAAATCCGTAAAGCAGGGGAGATCATACCCGAAATTCTCGGTGTTGTGCTCTCAAAGCGCAGCCAAAATGCCGTACCGTATCACTTGCCGCTAAGCTGTCCGGTTTGCGGCGCTCCGGTACAGCGCGATGAGGACGGCGCGGCAATGCGCTGCACGGGAGTGGAGTGTCCGGCGCAGCTCAGCCGGAATATTGCTCATTTCGTTTCCAGAAACGCAATGGATATTGAAGGCTTGGGGGACGCCATTGTTGAGCAGCTCATTTCCCTCGGACACATCTCCTCTCCGGCAGATATTTACTATTTACAGCTTGACGATCTGAAAACACTTTGGAAAAACGGCGAAAAGGCGGCCAAAAAGCTCCTCGATGCCATTGAAAACAGCAAGAAAAATGACTTGAGCCGCTTGATTTACGCACTTGGCATCCGCCAGGTCGGCGAGAAAGCGGCGAAGGTGCTTGCAAAAAAATTCGGGACGCTGGATGCGCTCATGCAAGCGGATGCCCAGTCGCTGACGCAGATTCGGGATATCGGTGCGATCACAGCAAAAAGCATCGTAGCATGGTTTGCAAGCGCACAGTCGCAGCACATGATTTCCCGTTTGCGTGAGGCAGGGGTGAATTTCGAAAGCACCATCACACAGGAGGATAACCGCTTTGAGGGAATGACCTTTGTTCTGACCGGTGCGCTGTCCTTGTTTACCCGCGATGAAGCAACCGAAAAGATCGAGGCCTGTGGAGGAAAAGCGTCCGGTTCCGTTTCCAAAAAGACAACCTATGTGGTTGCGGGTGAAAATGCCGGAAGCAAACTGAAAAAGGCAAATGAGCTGGGAATTCCGGTCTTGAGCGAGCAGGATTTTTTGAATATGCTTGCTTAATGCGCGGTTTTGTGTTATAATCTCAAAGTTGCGCTTTACCCGCACAAAAAAGGAGAAGATACATGAGAAAATTCCTTGCAATCTTTATTTGCAGAATCGTTCGAATTATCGGCCGACTGATTGGAAAGGGTACCAGTATGCCCGGCAAGTTCGCGTTAAAGGTCTGCCCCGACATTTTAAGCCGTATTGAAAAACCGAATATGATTGTTGCCGTAACCGGCAGCAACGGAAAAACATCGACGGTGGAAATGATTGCCGCGGTTCTGGAAGCAAACGGAAAAACCGTTGCCTACAATGCAGAAGGCTCCAATCAGATCGAGGGCGTTACAACAATGATCCTGAATTCCTGCACATGGTCGGGAAAAATGAAGCAGGATGTCCTTTTGATCGAATCGGACGAGCGGTATACAAAATATACCTTTCGCTGGTTCCACCCGACCCATTATGTGATTACGAACCTCTACCGCGATCAGCTCACGAGAAACGGTCATCCGCAATGGGTTTTTGACGCGATCAAGGAAAGCGTCTTTGACGATACCGTGCTGATCCTGAACGCGGACGATCCAATGGTTTCCCTGTTCGGTCAGGGACGCGAAAATGTGCTTTGGTTCGGACTGGATCATTCTTCGATTGATACAGAAGAATTTATCGGTGCGTATAACGACGGCTTGTATTGTCCGGTTTGCGGCAAGCCAATGGTTTATGATTATTACCATTTCAACCATGTCGGAAAGTATCGCTGCACGAGCTGCGATTTTGCCCGCCATGACACGGACTTTACGGTAACGGATGTAAACTTGGACGAAAGCCGCATTACGATCAACGGTACGGATGAAATCAAGCTTGCCTTCAAGAGCATTTATAATATTTATAACATCCTTGCTGCTTATGCCGTCTGTTCTCTGATCGGCATTTCCGGCAAAGAAATCTCAAATCGTGTCAGCAATTATATCCTGAAAAACGGACGCTATCAGGAATTTATGCTTGGGAATCATCAGGGCATTTTCCTGATTTCCAAGCATGAAAATTCCATTTCCTATGATATGTCCTTCAAATTTGCACTTGCTGCCGGAAAGCCTTGCAGCATCGTTGTTATTGTAGATGCGGTCAGCCGTAAATACTTCACAAGCGAAACTTCGTGGCTGTGGGATATCAATTTCGAACAGCTCAATCATGAGCTTGTGCAGAATATCTACCTCTGCGGTAAATACTGCAACGATCTCGCCATGCGTTTTTCCTTTACGGATGTGCCGCCGGAAAAAATCAAAGTGTTTGAGGATATCGACGCGGCCTGTGCAGCGATTCGCGCAAACGGTGATGAGCAGCTTTATGCCGTGACCTGCTTCTCCGATCAGGCAAAATTCATGTCCAATACGACGGAAAGGTGAGTGCTATGGAACGAAAGCTTTTACACCTTTATGACGATGTGATGAACCTCTACGGCGAATATGCGAATGTTTCGCTGCTTGCCCGTTTTTTGACAGACCTCGGACACAGTGTCCAAATCGACACACTTTCTCTGTATGAGAAAAAAGATATTTCCGGTTATGATTTTTATTTTATGGGTGCCGGAACGGAGCGCAGGCAGAAGCTGGCGCTTTCCCAGTTGGTATTCTATCGTGATACACTGAAAAATGCGATGGATGAAAGCAAAGTCATGCTCTTTACCGGAAACAGCTTTGAAATGCTGGGCGCAAAGATTACCGATGCAGACGGCAGGGAATATGACGGGCTGCATCTGTTGGACTTTGAAACGGTTGAAACAAAGCGCCGAATTACCGGAGATTGCCTTGCGAAAACCGAACTGTTTGACGACTTGCTTGTTGGTTTTATGAACAAATGCAGCATAACGACCAAGGTTGAGCAGCCGTTTTGCTCTGTTATCATGGGCTTCGGCAACGAAGAAGATAAAGGCGCGGAAGGCTTTCGGGCAGGAAATTGTTTCGGAACGCATCTGACCGGCCCGATCCTTGTGAAGAATCCCGCAATGCTGCGCTGTATTGCAGACTTACTCGGCGCAAAAGATTCTGACCGTGTGTCATATCCGTATATGGAAAAGGGATATGAGACGACGGCTTCAGAGCTGAAAAAGCGTCTGGAACAAACAAAATAAATTTTGGAACCCCTGAATCAATCATCTGCGGCTCACAGCGGATTGATTCAGAGGTTCCTTAACGATGTTGTGAAAATGATTGGCTGGCCATTGCGACAAAGAGAAGGAGTGAAACGAATGAAAACTTGCAAATCCATCTTGCTGCTGATTCTGGCGGTGACAATGGTGCTTTCCCTGCTGACCGGTATCACAGGTGCAGCACCTGCTCCTACACGGACACAGCCCACTGACCCGCCGTTGGACGCTATGACTTCTGCCACGTTGACCGCTTCACCTGACAACGGCAAACAGGTTGTGATATACTATGACGAGGAGCGGGCAGCGCTCTCGCTCCGCGCATCGGGAAGCGGACTGGAAGCTACTGCCGCCACCGTAAACAATTCCATCAGCATCAGCGTCAAGACGGCGGAAACGGCTCTGCTCACCGTGGAAACCGACGGAACGGTTTATCGATTTGCTTCCGACAGCGGCTATCTTTGCGGCAAGGACGGCATATTGACGCTGTCCGGCGGAGCCGGTGACAGTCAGTGGGTGCCCGAACGCCGCGACGACGGCTTCTATCTGAAAAACAACGGCCGGTATCTGCGCTATGCCGACGGCGGCTTCTGTATGGGAAGCGAGCCAAGCACCGTTACGTTCTATGCAGTGCGCCCTCACACCCATGAATATCGGGCGGAGGAAATCGTTGACGCCACTTGCTTTGCAGACGGTTATGTGACCTATCGCTGCACGCTTTGCGATGACAGCTACACCGAGACGATTCCCGCCAATTCGGACAACTGTCCGTCCAAGGCGCTCATCGATGTTGACAGAAGGCAGTGGTATCATGAGGCGATTGACTTTGTGGTGACCCACGGATATATGAAAGGAATGCAGCAAACAGCGTTTGAGCCGAATGCCACCATGACCCGCGCTATGCTTGTGACCGCGCTCTACCGCGCTGCCGGCATGCCGGATACTACGGCAAAGCATCCATTCACCGATCTGCGGGATGACTGGTATCTCGACGCGGTGACGTGGGCTTACGAAAATGGCATTGTTAACGGCACAACGCGCACGACCTTCAGTCCGGAAAAACCGGTGACCAGAGAGCAGTTTGCAGCGATTCTCTACCGCTATGCTGAAGCTGCCCCTGCCGAACAGGAAAAGCTGTCTGCTTTCCCGGACAGCGGCCTGATTTCGGATTATGCAAAGGAAGCTATGAACTGGGCGGTCAATGAGGGCGTTATCAACGGCAGTCCGGATGACGGAGCGCTCTGCCTCCGACCGCAAGGAAACGCAACCCGCGCCGAAATTGCACAGATGCTGATGAATTATTTGGAAAAGTAAGAGTGCTTGCAAGATTGTGCTTAAGGCACACTGTGTTGTCTTGTGCAGAATCTGACGCGCCCTCGGCGCTATAAAAGGTTTTTAAACCATTTTCTGAGATTCCGGAATCAAAATCCGCCATTGAAATACTCAATGGCGGATTATGCTTTATTTGCCTTTGAAAAGATGGGAAAGCGGTTTGTAAATCAGCATGGACATCAGCGCACAGATCACGCCTTTTACAAAGGTAAACGGGAGATTAAAGATAAGAAGCGCCTGGAAGATGTTTTTTACGGACGGAAGCAGAAGCTGGTACATATCCAATACAGCCGCCTCGGGGATGCCGAGAATACTGTAATACATCGGATAAATGATATAGTAATTTATCACAACACTGAATAGAGCCATTGCCGCCGCACCGATCAGACCTGCCAGAAGTGCACGCTGCTTTGTTTTTTTCTTCTGATAAATCAAGCCCGCCGTCAAAACAAAGATGGAACCGAGCAGAAAGTTTGAAAGCTCTCCGACAAATCCACTCTGCGATACAAGCAAATGGATCAGATTTTTTAGGAAAGCAATGATAATGCCGACCACGGGACCAAACGCAAATGCGCCAAGAAGTTCGGGAAGATCGGAGAAGTCCAGCTTGATGAAACCGGGCATGATCGGAATGGATATTTCAATGTACTGCAAAACAACGGCAACTGCTGTTAACACACCGATTGCTGCAATCATCCTTGCGTTGATCTTGTTTTTCATATGCAGCCTCCAAAAAAAGAAATCGCTCTGAGGATAAAAATCCACTCAGAGCGTCAAAAAAGATTTCTTCTACCATCCAGACTGTACTGTCGGTTCCGGAGTTACACCGGATCATGCGCAAAACTGCGCTCGCGGACTTTACCGCCGGTCGGGAATTTCACCCTGCCCTGAAGAACTCTATTATTTGAAAATCATTATATCGAAACTGCACGAAAAATGCAAGCTTTTTTTCTGAGAAAAATATGATATAATTATTTTATCCTTCTGTCGCCGTCTGCGTCATTTCCTCACTCGCCTCTGAAGGAAGCTCTGAGATTCCTGTTTCCTCGTTTGCCTCGCCTGATGTCGGCTCTTGCGCTTCTTCAGACGCATCGGAATTTGTACCCGAAGGCATCTGGAAACCGTGGATCAGACCGTTCGGACTGCTGTCGGTGATATCGCCGCCGATGATTTTCCCGTCATACACCAGAATACTTGCGTAGACAGGCTCCTTCGCTTCCGGATAGTTCAGAATCTCATATACATACCGCGTCGCTTCTTTGCCGGCATACTTCGTCAGATCAAAGCCCTGAGAGATCTGAAGCTCATTGTAACGGGCAAAGACCTTGTTCTCCGTAGAATCCGGAATTTTCACCTGCTGCGTCTGTTTTGGCTGCGCGTTGACGCTCCAGCCGAAGGAAGCCAAATACGCAACGCGGTCGTCATTCGTTTCGCCTACAGGAGTATTTTCAACTGCGTCCCCTCCGCCGGCCGTAACGAATACTACAATGAGAATAATTGCGGCAAGCAGGATCAACCCTGCCGCAAACAGCTTTGATTTTGAAAGCTTGGCTGTCATTACAAACATGGAATTCCCCCCGAAGAAATTAAGTTAGTAAAATGTATGTCCTCCTTTGGACAAATATACCGAACAAGGAGAAAAGCAAATGCAGCGATTGGACAAATATCTGTCTGAAGCCGGTGTTGAGTCGCGCCGGAAAATTAAGGATATCATTCGTGCAGGACGCGTTTGCGTCAACGGGACGGTTGTTACAATTCCGGAACAGAAGCTGGATGAATCAACGGCGGTGGTTACACTGGACGGTAAAGAGATGCTGCGAGGCTCCCGCATGATTGTTTTAATGATGAACAAACCGGCAGGCTGTGTGACGGCGGCGAGCGATGCAAAGGAAAAGACCGTAATGGAGTACCTGCCGAAGGAATACAAGCGGCTCATGCCGATCGGAAGATTGGATAAGGAGACGGAGGGTTTGCTGCTTTTTACCAATGATGGCTATCTTGCCCACAGACTGCTTTCTCCGAAGCGGGGAATTGAAAAGACCTACTATGCAGAGCATGAGGGAACGGTAACGCAGGAGGATATTGACCGCTTCGCGGATGGCTGTATATTGAAAGACGGTACGAAGTGCCTTCCCGCTGTGCTTGAGAAGCTTGGAGAGGGCAAATGTCTTGTCAGGGTACGAGAAGGGAAATATCATCAGGTGCGTCGGATGATGGCCAGTCTGCATAAACCGGTCAGATATCTTCGGCGCATTTCGGAGGGGACACTTGAATTAAAAGACCTGCCGCTTGGAATGACGCGTGAATTGACAAAAGAAGAAATTCAACAACTGGAATCTGTTAATTTTGACGAAAAATTTTTTTAAGAAATTTCAAGTATTCTGCTGATAAAATACAGCCTGTTTTGTCCAACTTGACGAAAAACTGTAAAAAATTCATAAAAACAGACCTCCAAAATGAAATAAAATGTCTAAAAGCTCTTGCAAAATGAAAAGAAACAGTGTATGATACTAACAAGAATTTTGACGAGTATGGTCATTTTCCCGAAAGATGAAGGAGGTCGGCTTATGTCAAGTCGAATTTTTCAGAACGTTGTCGATCAGCTCTCTGAGGCTTCTCAGACAACCATCGGTGTGATGGATGCCGAGGGCTGCGTTGTATCCTGTGCGAACACCGCGTTGATCGGTGAGCGCTGGCCTGAATGTGCATCGCTTATCGCTTCCAATCCCGAAAATGTTACTACATATGATGGAAAATTATTTTTTCCATTAAAAGGATGGAACTCCACCTTCGGTTTCAGCGTCTTTGTAGAAGGAACTGATTCGCAATCCGTCGCGCTTTGCCGAATGGCGCAGGTTTCGCTCAGCTTCACAAAAAGCTATTATGAGGAAAAGCACGACAGGGCGACCTTTGTTAAGAATATTATTACTGACAACATTCTGCCCGGCGACATTTATATTCGTGCAAAGGAGCTTCATTTTCAGACGGAATTGCCGCGAGCGGTATTCTTGGTTCGGCAGCGCGGTCACGCGGATGTTGCGGTTGTTGAGCTGCTGCAATCCATGTTTTCCGATCATCAGCAGGAGTTTGTAATCAGTGTCAATGAAACAGACATTGCAGTTGTCTGCCAGGTTTCGCCGGAAACCACGGGGGAGGATCTGACGCAGATCGGCTGCAATATTGAGGAACGTCTGAAAGCGGAGCTGTTTGCCCGTACAACGATTGGTATCGGCACGATCTCCGAGCATCTGCGTGAGCTTGCCGATTCTTATAAGGAAGCGCAGGTCGCCATTGAGGTCGGAAAGGTATTTGATACGGAAAAGACCGTTATCAATTATGAAAATCTCGGTATCGGTCGTTTGATCTATCAGCTTCCGACAACGCTCTGCGAAATTTTTCTTTCCGAGGTCTTTAAAAAGAACTCCATTGACACGCTCGACCAGGAAACGTTGTTTACAATCAATATGTTCTTTGAAAACAGCCTGAATGTTTCCGAGACTTCGAGAAAGCTGTTTGTACACCGCAACACGCTGGTGTATCGTCTGGAGAAAATTAAGAAACTGACCGGCTTGGATCTTCGCGAGTTTGACGATGCGATTATATTTAAGGTTGCATTGATGGTCAAAAAATATCTGTCTTCCCGCGAAAATCGAATGATATAAGAAAATGGTGTTACAATGATTGACTTAATTAACGTTACAAAAACATATGAAACCGGCACGCACGCGCTCAATGGCGTGGATATGCATATTGACGACGGAGAATTTGTCTTCCTTGTCGGACAGTCCGGTTCCGGTAAATCCACAATTATTAAGCTGCTTACCGCGGAGCTGAAGCCGACTTCCGGCTCCATCCTTGTCAACGGCTACAAGCTTGAATCCATCAAGCGCTCCTCGATTCCTTATATGCGCCGTACTCTGGGCGTTATTTTCCAGGATTTCCGCCTGATCGAAAATAAGACCGTCTATGAAAATGTCGCATTCGCCATGCGAGTGATCGGTGCATCTACCAAGGAAATCAAAAAGCGTGTGCCTTATGTTTTGGAGCTTGTCGGTCTGGAAAATAAGGGGCGCCGTCTGCCGAACGAACTGTCCGGCGGCGAGCAGCAGCGTGTTGCGATTGCCCGCGCACTCATCAATAACCCGACAATGATTATTGCCGACGAACCGACCGGTAACCTCGATCCGGCACGTTCCTTTGAAATTATGCTCCTGCTTGAGCAGATCAACGCCCTCGGCACTACAGTTATGGTCGTTACCCATGAGAAGGGTCTGGTTGACCGCTTTACAAAGCGTGTTGTTGCCATTGATGAAGGCAAGGTAATCAGTGACGGAATGGACGGGTACTACAATTATGAAGCATAATAATTTTGGTTATCTGATGGGCGAAGGCGTCCGCGCAATGTTCAAGCACGGATTTATGTCCTTTGCGGCAATCTGCATTACGGTTGCCTGTCTTGTTATCATTAACAGCTTTGCGCTGATTACTTACAATCTCAATCTGACGGTTGATGATATCCAGAAGCAGATGCGTATTGTCGTCTGCGTCGATGAGACCTATACCGAAGCGGAATCCAAGAGCGTCGGCTCTGATATCAATATGCTTGAAAACGTTGATAATGCGCAATTTGTTCCGCGTGAAGAGGCACTGAAAAACTTTATCGGCGATTCCGATGAATCTCTGTTTGAGGGGCTTGACGCACAGTCAATGCGTGACCAGTTCGTCATTACTTTGGTCGATAATAGCAAGGTCGAAGAAACCAAAGCAGAGCTGGAAAATGTGGTTGGTGTTGCAGACGTTTATGCAGATATTGAGGTCGGCAACGCCATGGCGACGATCCGAACCGTTTTGTATATTGCTTCCCTTGCAATCGCAGCCGTGCTTCTGGTCGTTTCTCTGCTGATTATCTCCAATACGATCAAGCTTGCGATGCTTGACCGCAAGGAAGAAATTGCGATTATGAAGATGGTCGGCGCGACAAATGGCTTTATTCGTTTCCCGTTCCTGATTGAGGGCTTTATTCTCGGCCTGTTCAGCGCTCTGATTTCATTCTTTATCGAATGGGGTCTTTACGAAGTGATTCGTGAGGCAATTATCCGCACCGGCTTGAAAGTCTTTACGATCATTCCGTTTACGGATGTGGTGCTGCCGATGGCTGCGGTCTGCGTTATCACCGGCTTCTTCGTCGGTATCTTCGGCAGCTTGATGTCGATCCGTAAATTCCTGAAAGTCTGATAACCCTGCCGCCGGCGGATGATCCCGTGTAAAGGAGGAATACTATGTACAAATTCAGAAGAGTATTGATTTCTGTACTTGCCGCTCTTTTGGTGTTTTCTCTGCTTGCAGGCATCGTCGTGATGATCGTCAGTGCAAAAACTTCCTCTGAGATTCAGGCGGAGATCGATGCGTTGGAGGAAAAATCCAACGAGATCGCGCAGCAGCGCGAAGCATTAGAGAGCGAAATTGCTGAAAATGCAAATAAAACGCTGACCACTGTCGAAGAAAAAGCGCAGGTCGATCAAGAAATTGAACTGACCAGACAATCCATCGAAGTTGTTTCGGAACAGATTCATCAATTCAGCCTGTTGATTGCGGAAAAGCAGGCAGAGCTGGATGAGCTGGAAGTAGAGCAGCAAGCGATGTTTGAACGCTATAAGCTTCGTATGCGCGCCATGCAGGAGCGTGGCGAGATCAATTATTGGTACGTTTTGCTGGAAGCAGAATCCTTCTCGGATATGCTCAGCAGCCGCACAATGATTGAAGAGATCGCAAAAACCGATCAGCGTATGATGGACGAGCTGCGGCAGCTTGCCGCCGAAATCATTGCCGCCAAGGAGTCTCTTGCCGGAGATAAGGCAGAGTTGGAAGGGAAAAAGGCAGAACTTGCCGAAGCGCAGGAGCTGCTTGCGCAGAAGCGTGAAGAATCCGATGCACTTCTTACGGATTTAATTTCCGACCGTGAGCGCCTGATCGAAGAAACGGAAAAATATGAAGCCGCGGAAGCAGAACTCAGCAATCAGATCGCGGCTTTGGAAGTGGAGCGGACGCAGGCGTTGCTTGCCGAATGGGCTGCCGCGCATCCGACACCGCCATCCAATGATAACGACGACAGCAGCGATGACGGAGACGATTCGGGCGATAACAGCAGCGATGATTCGCCGTCTTATGAGCCGCCTCCCAGTACATCGGAAGGTTTTATCTTCCCGCTGCCCTCCGGAATCGGCGTTGTGCTGACCAGTCCGTACGGCTACAGAACGCATCCGATCACCGGAAACTATACGATGCATAACGGCGTTGACCTTGCATGCAGCTCCGGAACTCCGATTTATGCTTCCAAGAGCGGCTATGTGACTACGGCAACGTACCATTACGCATACGGCAATTACGTAACGATCAACCATATGGATGGCTTTTCCACGCTTTATGGACATATGACATATTTTGTCGTGAGTGAAGGAGAGTATGTTGAGCAGGGTCAGGTGATCGGTTATGTCGGTTCGACCGGATATTCTACCGGTCCGCACCTGCACTTTACGATCTACTATGATGGTTCTACAGTCAATCCGATGAATTACATTTCTTTACAGTGATTTTCTCCCAGAGCTCGGTTTTCGGGCTCTGGGACATGAATTTATACCAGAAATTCAACAGCAATGGAGTTGATAAGATGAAACGTCTGAATTTGTGCCTGAAAATTTTGATTTGTTTACTGCTGTGCGGCTGTATTGTTATGACGGCAACAGGCTGCTTCGGCAATTTTCTTCCCGGCAAAATCGCCTCGGAAGAGGTTTTGGAAGACAGCACGGATCCTTCCTATGAGGAAAAGCTGGAAGAAGTGCTGAATATCATCAATCATTATTATGTAGATGAATATGATGAAGAGGCGCTTGGCGACTATCTTGCACAGGCTGCGGTTGCCGCGACCGGCGACCGTTGGAGCTACTATATCAGTGCGGAGGATTACGCCGAATATGAAGAGCAAAACAACAACGCCTATGTCGGCATCGGCGTAACAATTGAGCTTCCGAATGAGGAGGATCCCGGCGTTACCATTTCAAAGGTCACGCACAACGGCCCTGCGGAAGCAGCCGGAATTCAGATCGGTGACATGATCGTCGGCGTGGACGGTCAGCGCACAATCGGAATGAGTATGGATGAAACGAAGGAGCTTGTTCGGGGCGAAGAGGGGACGGAAGTAACGCTGACAATCCTTCGGGACAACAAGGAGTTTGACGTTACAATCACCCGCGCCGTGATCGAGACGGATGTTGTCGTATATGAAATGCTGGATGACGGGATCGGCTATATCAAAATCAATAATTTTGAAGCCAGATCTTCGTCGGAATCCATTGCAGCGGTGGATGATCTGTTATCGCAGGGAGCCGCTGCGTTGGTATTTGATCTTCGATTTAACCCCGGCGGACTCAAATCCGAGCTTGTGAAGCTTCTGGACTATCTGCTGCCGGAAGGACCGCTGTTCCGATCGGTGGATTACAACGGAAAGGAAGAAATCGACTATTCAGACGAAAGCTGCATCGATATCCCGATGGCAGTGATTGTGAATGACGATTCCTACTCTGCCGCAGAGTTTTTTGCCGCTGCATTGCAGGAGTATGAAGCTGCCGTAGTTGTCGGGACACAGACGTGCGGAAAGGCAAATTATCAGCAGACCTTCCGACTCAGCGACGGATCAGCCATTGCGATCTCCACCGGACACTATCAGACGCCGAACGGCGTAACGCTTGCCGATGTCGGCGTCACACCGGACATCATCGTGGAAGTCGATGACGAAACCTATTTGAATCTGTACTACGAAAAAATTGAAAAAAAGGATGACGAACAGCTTCAAACGGCAATAAATGCCCTGAAATCCGAATAAATGCTTGACATAATTGTCGTCATCCTCTATAATCATTCCGCATATTTCTGAAACTGGAGGAACTTGGCATGGCAAAAGAATACAAACTGACCAGAGACCGTTTAAAGGAACTTGAGGCTGAGCTGAATTATCTGAAGACGACTCGTGAAAAGGAAGTTGCCGAGCAGATTAAGGAAGCGCGTTCTTTTGGTGACCTTTCCGAAAACAGCGAATATGATGAGGCCAAAAATGAACAGGCAAAGCTCTATGGGCGCATCGCAGAGGTTGAAAACATTCTGTCGCATGCGGTCGTTATTGACGAAACGACGGACTCTGAGGTTTTGGATCGTGTCGGTCTGGGCTGCACGGTCAAGGTTCGTGATATAGAATTTGATGAAACAGATGTTTTTGCAATTGTCGGCTCTCAGGAAGCCGATCCCATGCAGAAACGGATTTCCGATGATTCACCCTTTGGAAAAGCGATGCTCGGCAAGCATATCGGTGACATTGTCGAGGTTGAAGCTCCCGTTGGAACGATAAAGTTTGAAATTCTTGATGTGAATCGCTAAAAACAGAAAACGGAGATTATTATGGCAAAGTATGTACCGCAAGAGGAACTCTCGCTGGTCGATCAGGTGAGAATCCGCAGAGAAAAATTGGCACAGCTTCGTGCGGAGGGAAAGGATCCTTTTACGCACATGAAGTTTGATTTTGATACAACCAGTGCGATCATCAAAGAGCATTTTGACGAAATGGAAGGCAAACCTGTAGCGGTTGCCGGACGCCTGATGAGCAAACGCGGCATGGGCAAGGTGATTTTTGCCGATTTGCAGGACAGCGAAGGGCGAATTCAGCTTTATATCAAGTTCGACGAGATGGATGAAGCCGAATTTGAAGACTGCCGTAAGCTTGACATCGGGGATATCGTCGGTGTGAAGGGCGATGTTTTCCGCACACAGCGCGGAGAGATCTCTGTTCGTGCCCATGAGGTGACGCTGCTGTCGAAAGCGCTTCTCCCGCTGCCGGATAAATTCCACGGACTGACCAATACGGAGACCCGCTACCGCCAGCGCTATGTGGATCTGATCGCAAATCCCGAAGTAAAGGACACCTTTGTCAAGCGCAGCATGATCCTGCGTGAGCTTCGCAGCTATCTGGATTCCAAGGGCTTCCTTGAGGTAGATACGCCCATTTTGACCCCGTTTGAGATCGGTGCTTCTGCGCGGCCGTTTTATACGCATCATAATACCTTGAATATGGACATGGTGCTTCGAATTGAGACAGAGTTATATCTGAAGCGCCTTGTAGTCGGCGGTATGGATCGTGTTTATGAGGTCGGCAGAATTTTCCGCAACGAGGGCATGGACCCCAAGCATAATCCCGAATTTACAAGCATTGAGCTTTACCAAGCCTATACCGATTATCACGGAATGATGGACTTGGTAGAAGATATGATGAAAACGGTTGCGCAGAAGGTCTGCGGAACACTTCAAATCAATTATCAGGGACAGAAAATTGACTTGAGCCACTGGGAACGAATGACCATGGTGGAAGCGGTCAAAAAGTATTCCGGTGTTGATTTTGCATCCGTTTCCTCCGACGAAGAGGCGATTGCACTTGCCAAGGAGCACGGCGTCGGTTTGCCTGAAATCCCCACAAAGGGCGCGATTCTTGCAGAGTTTTTCGACGCATTTGTCGAAGAAAAACTGATCCAGCCTACCTTTATCTATGATTATCCTGTTGAGAACAGTCCGCTTGCAAAGCGCAAGCCCTCTGATCCTGCATTTACAGAGCGTTTCGAATATTTTATCAATGCGACGGAGTTTGGCAATGCATTCAGCGAGTTGAATGATCCGATTGATCAGAAGGAACGCTTTGAGCGTCAGGTGGCTGAGCGCAAGCAGCTTGATCCAACCAGCACCGCACAGGTTGACTATGACTATATCACCGCTTTGGAATACGGTCTGCCGCCCACAGGCGGTCTCGGTTTCGGCGTTGACCGCCTTGTAATGCTGCTGACGGACAGCGCATCCATCCGCGATGTGCTCCTGTTCCCCACAATGAAGTCCTTACCGAACGACAAGTAAGAAAACCCCAGTATTTATGCGGGTT
>SAMEA3663296__coassemble_286_pt1 | contig 23375 bp, 15 predicted proteins | sample SAMEA3663296__metabat2_high_PE_018 | metagenome-assembled genome bin SAMEA3663296 (sample SAMEA3663296) | pig gut metagenome | biome: pig gut; feature: pig-associated habitat; material: faeces | place: China | collected 2013
GCGCCGCAAAGGGTGCGGCCGCTAAAATGCACATCCACGACACGGTTTCCGTACCGACATTATGTGAGTCTCTTCCTGCTGCCTGAAATTAAAAGGAAATTAACAAGCGTTCAGTTGCTAACCGAACTCATAGGAATTTCACCTCCGCCGGGCACTCCGCCAGCTCCGTAGAGAAGTATCATTATCCCTGAATCGTTTCATCGCCTTATCCGTAGCAATCGGATATTTCAGAATAGTTCGGAATCGCTACCCACCTTGTTTTCCGTAATAACCCTTACGGGCAGGAGGTTCTTGGCGCACCTTCATCCGGCTGAGCATTATACTCCGATCAGGAATGTACTTGTTGAATGTGTATTCAGTTGTCAAGGTGCTTGGACAAACTGAACATTTCAACTTGCCCTCAAGGAGTAGCCGTCGAGAAGGGCAAAAATAAAACCATTTTCCTAAAAAATTTTGAAAAAAATAAAAAAAGCCCATTCAAAGCGAATGGACTGAAAATAAAAAAAGGCTCTAACCTCTACAACTTGTAGCGATTAGAGCCAAAAAAACGCCCACACCATCTTTCGATAATGTGGGCGAATACTATTAACTTGTTGCGTTGTTCGCTAACTGCTGATTAGCGCTTTTCGCTAATAGCAGCCTGCGCGGCGGCGAGGCGGGCGATGGGAACACGGAACGGGCTGCAGGAAACATAGGTCAGGCCCAGCTTGTGGCAGAATTCCACGGAGGTGGGATCGCCGCCGTGCTCGCCGCAGATGCCCAGGTGCATATCGGGACGGACGGATTTGCCGAGCTTGCAAGCCATTTCCATCAGCTTGCCGACGCCGTTCTGGTCCAGTCTTGCGAACGGATCGCTCTCGAAGATCTTGACGTCGTAGTAGGCGTTCAGGAACTTGCCTGCGTCGTCACGGCTGAAGCCGTAGGTCATCTGCGTCAGGTCGTTGGTGCCGAAGCAGAAGAATTCCGCTTCCTTTGCAATCTCGTCGGCGGTCAGAGCGGCACGCGGGATCTCGATCATGGTGCCGACCTCGTAACGCAGGGCGATACCGGCCTTTGCGATTTCTTCGTCGGCGGTCTTAACAACCACGTCCTTGACGAACTTGAGTTCCTTCGCATCGCCGATCAGCGGGATCATGATTTCGGGAACGATCGTCCAATCAGCATGCTTCTTGGAAACGTTGATGGCAGCGCGGATGACAGCCTTGGTCTGCATCTTTGCAATTTCGGGATAGGTGACAGCCAGACGGCAGCCACGGTGACCCATCATGGGGTTGAATTCCTTAAGACCTTCAATGAGGTTCTTAATGGTTTCAACGCTCTTGCCCTGCGTAGCGGCCAGCAGCTCGATGTCCTTTTCCTCGGTGGGAACGAACTCGTGCAGGGGGGGATCCAGGAAGCGGATGGTGACGGGATCGCCTTCCATGGCTTCGTAGAGAGCCTCAAAGTCGTTCTGCTGATAGGGCAGGATCTTGTCCAGAGCCGCTTCGCGCTCTTCGACGGTGTCGGAGCAGATCATTTCACGGAATGCCGCGATACGATCCGCCTCGAAGAACATATGCTCGGTACGGCAAAGGCCGATGCCTTCTGCACCCAGCTCGCGTGCCTTGGCTGCGTCTCTGGGGGTGTCGGCGTTGGTGCGAACCTTCAGGACACGGTACTTGTCCGCCCATGCCATGATTCTGCCGAACTCGCCTGCGATGGTGGCGTCTACGGTGGGGATCAGACCCTCGTAGATGTTGCCGGTGGAGCCGTCGAGGGAGATGCAGTCGCCTTCATGGAATTCCTTGCCTGCCAGCGTGAACTTCTTGTTGGCTTCGTCCATGGCGATGTCGCCGCAGCCGGAGACACAACAGGTGCCCATGCCACGCGCAACAACGGCTGCGTGGGAGGTCATGCCGCCGCGAACGGTCAGGATGCCCTGTGCGGCCTTCATGCCGGTGATATCTTCGGGAGAGGTCTCCAGACGAACCAGAACGACCTTCTCGCCGCGTGCGTTCCAGCTTTCGGCATCTTCTGCGGAGAAGACGATCTTGCCGGCAGCAGCGCCGGGGGAGGCGCCCAGACCCTTGCCCAGAGGCGTGGCGGACTTGAGAGCCTTTGCGTCAAACTGCGGATGCAGCAGAGTGTCGAGGTTTCTCGGATCGATCATGGCGACTGCCTGCTGTTCGGAGATCATGCCTTCGTCAACGAGGTCGCAGGCGATCTTCAGAGCGGCCTGAGCGGTACGCTTGCCGTTGCGGCACTGGAGCATATACAGCTTGCCGTTTTCAACGGTGAATTCCATATCCTGCATATCGCGGTAGTGGTCTTCCAGCTTATCGCAGACTTCCAGGAACTGTGCGTATGCTTCGGGGAATTTTTCTGCCATCTGTGCGATGGGCATCGGAGTGCGGACGCCGGCGACGACGTCTTCGCCCTGTGCGTTGGTGAGGAATTCGCCCATGAGCTTCTTCTCGCCGGTGGCGGGGTCACGGGTGAAGGCAACACCGGTACCGGAGTTGTCGTTCAGGTTGCCGAATACCATCGGCATGACGTTGACGGCAGTGCCCCAGGAGTAGGGGATGTCGTTGTCACGACGGTAGACGTTTGCACGGGGGTTGTCCCAGGAGCGGAACACGGCGCGGATGGCTTCGTAAAGCTGAACCTTCGGATCGGAGGGGAAATCGCTGCCGATCTGGTTCTTGTACTCTGCCTTGAACTGTTCTGCCAGTTCTTTGAGGTCTGCTGCGGTCAGGTCAACGTCGAAGGTTACACCCTTGCGTTCCTTCATCTGGTCGATGAGCTGTTCGAAATATTTCTTGCCGACTTCCATAACGACATCGGAGAACATCTGGATGAAGCGGCGATAGGAATCGTAAACAAAGCGTTCAAACTTGGGGTCGGGGTTGGCTTCGATCATGGCGGCGACGACGTCGTCGTTCAGACCGAGGTTCAGGATGGTATCCATCATGCCGGGCATGGAAGCTCTTGCACCGGAGCGGACGGAAACGAGCAGCGGGTTCTTCAGATCGCCGAACTTCTTGCCGTTGATCTCTTCCATCTTTTCGATGTTGACCATGATTTCAGCCATGATCTCATCATTGATGGTGCGGCCGTCTTCGTAGTACTGCGTACATGCTTCGGTGGAGATGGTGAAGCCCTGGGGAACCGGCATGCCGATATTGGTCATTTCAGCGAGGTTCGCGCCCTTACCACCGAGAAGCTCACGCATGCTGGCGTTGCCTTCGGTGAAAAGGTAGACATACTTGTGCATTTTTATTATTGCCCCTTTCATTTTTGTTGGAAACGGCAAGACTTCTCCGTTTCGTCTTTTTCAGATAATTTTTTCTGCGCAGAGAGTATAGCACATTTTCCTGCGATTTGCAAATATTTTCCGCAAAAGAATGTAAAAAAACTTGAAAAAAATATTTTTCTTAAAACTTTTTTTGCAAAGCAATTTTTCTTTGGCTGTTTCGATGCATAATTTCTAAAAGAAACTTGCAAAAAAGCGGGCAGGTCTTCTGAAAAGACCTGCCCGTCAGCGTGTCGAAAATCTATTTTCGGCACGCTGCCAGACTGTTGAGAAAGGCTCCAAAGACAAGCAACTCACACTCGTCGGCGTACACAGGTACGGTAGAGTGTGAGTTGCGCGGTAAGTCAAAATGCTTGCGCGGCAAGCGGTTCGACTGCTTTCGTATTTGGATGCCAAGAAAGCATATATGTGTCAATGCTGAAATAAGCTTTCCTACCGTGTCATCCTGAGCGTTCAGCGAAGGATCTTCGCAGTATCGATAGAAAACAGATTTCTCGTCGCTTTGCTCCTCGGAATGACAAAAAGAGGGGAGAGAACTGAAAAGATTCTTCGTCACTTCGTTCCTCAGAATGACAAAGGGAGAGAGCATTACGATATTTTGACGGTTTGGACCTTTATCGACAGTCTGGCGGGCAAGCCTCCTTGAAAGACTTGCCCGTAATCCCTACCCGGTGCGTTTCGGCAGCCGTATGGTCAGGACGATTTCGCTGTCCGTCTCCTCCTGACGCGACTCGGCCTGAATTCCCGCACTGCGTACCAATTCCAGAGAATGATTGACGCTGTTGAGAAACAGCCGCACATCCCGAACGATCAGCTTCCGCAGACCCCGTTTCGGTTCCTGCGTGCGCTGTTTTTCCAGATACGCGTCGATGTACGCCTCGGTTTTTGCCACATTTAACTGTTGTTTTACCACGACTGCCAAGACTTCCAGACGCTCCTCCTCGGTCGGAAGCCTTAAAAGTGCGCGGGCATGGCGTTCGGAAAGCTGGTATTCCCGCAGCTTTTCCAGCATTTCCGGACTGTGCCGCAGCAGACGCAGCTTGTTTGCAACGGCACTCTGACTTTTTCCCACCCGTTGAGCCGCCTGCTCCTGATTCAGACCGTACAGTCGCATCAGCCGTGCCAGCCCCTGCGCCTCTTCTATGTAATCCAAGTCCCTGCGCTGTAGATTTTCCACCAGCGCGACCATGCCGGATTGCTCCTCATCGACCGTCAGCAAAATGCAGGGAACCTCGGTGCATCCTGCAATTTTGGCTGCCCGGAGCCGCCGTTCTCCGGCGACCAGCTCATATTCTCCCAAACGGCGTCTGACCGTCAACGGCTGTAAAATTCCGTACTGCTCGATACTCGAAGCGAGTTCGCGCAGACTTTCGGGGTCAAAGATTTTGCGCGGCTGCGACGGGTTCGGGCGGATCTGCCGGATCGGCAGATAAAGGATGCGCCCATTTTCCAGCAGGCACCGGCCTTTTCGCATCCGGTCGCCCCCTTTCGTACAATTCTCTCCACTCCATATTCTATCCGAATTCCATGCGAAATTCCACGAAAGCAGGGGCGTGAAACACAACAAATTGTGGTTTTTACACAAATAAAACCACCACATCTTGGGAAATAAACGGGAAATAAGCATTCCTGCCGCAATGGGTCGAAAAAAGCGGAACGGGATGCTTGTACTAATCGTCGTTTTTCGGTATAATATAAGATGAAAAAAGTTTAATGTTCAAGGTTAGGGGGGAGACCCGATGGAAATGAAAGTGCTTGCCGTCGGCGATGTGGTCGCACCGAGCGGCTTGGAATACCTAAAACGGCAGCTTCGCGCCATCCGCCGCGAACGGAATATTGATTTTTGCGTTGTGAACGGAGAAAACGCATCGGTTCTCGGCATGACGCCGCGGCAGGCAGACGAGATGCTCGATGCCGGTGCCGATGTGATTACCATGGGCAACCATACCTGGGGCAGACGGGAACTGGTGCCCTATCTTGCCGCCTCAAAAGAGGTGCTCCGTCCCGCAAATCTTTCACCGCTGCAGCCCGGCCGCGGCTGGGGAGTCTATGCAACGCCGTTCGGTGATGTCGCCGTGATCGACCTGATCGGTCGTGTCGGAATGGATTATTCGCCCGACAATCCCTTTTTGGCGGTCGAAAGGATTCTCAAACGCATAGAAACAAAACTGGTTTTCGTGGAAATTCACGCGGAAGCAACGTCGGAAAAGCTTGCCATGGGTTGGATGCTGGACGGCAAGGTCAGCGCGGTCTGGGGAACGCATACCCATGTGCAGACCGCCGATGAACAGATTCTTCCCCGGGGAACGGGCTATCTGACCGATCTGGGCATGACCGGACCGAGGGATTCCGTCTTAGGCATTCGCCCCGAGCTGTCCGTGAGCAAATTTCGCGGTGAGCTGACCGGCCGCTATGAGCCGGCACCCGGACCGTGTAAGCTCGAAGGCTGCGTTTTTACGGTCGATGCCGATACGGGCCGCTGCACAAAGGCGGAGAGGGTGGTGCTGCATGATTAAAATTCTTCACGCTGCGGATTTTCATTTAGATTCCGCGTTTTCCTCCCTGCCGCCGGAAAAGGCATCGGAGCGCAGACGCGAACAGCGCCGCGTTCTGGAACAGTTGACAAAGCTTTGTGAGGGCTGCGACCTTGTGCTGCTGCCGGGCGATCTGTTTGACAGCGCACGGATCTACCGCGATACCCTCGATGCGCTGAAACACTTTTTTGCCTCGGTTCGGGCGCAGATTTTTATTGCGCCCGGCAACCACGATTATCTGACCGAGGGCTCTCCCTACCTGACGGAACCGTGGGGAGACAATGTCCATATTTTTACAAGCTCCGAAATTTCCTGCGTGCATCTGAACGGCTGCGATGTCTACGGCGCCGCCTTTACCGCGCCGGAATGTCCGCCGCTTCTGCGGGGCTTCCGCGCAAAAAATCCGGAAACCGTCAATCTCATGCTTTTGCATGGAGATTTGCAGGCAAATTCGGTCTACAATTCTGTTTCTGCCGAGGATATTGCAGCTTCCGGCTTGGATTATCTTGCGCTTGGTCATGTCCATTTGCGCGACGAGAAACGCTTCGGCGGAACAACCTGCGCGTGGCCGGGCTGCCTGATGGGGCGCGGCTTTGACGAATGCGGGCAAAAGGGCGTTTTGCAGGTCACGATCTCCGAAAACGGATGCAAAACGCAGTTTGTGCCTTTGGATGTGCGGAAGTATGAGATTCTCCGTGTGCCGGTCGGGGAAAACGCGCTTTCCTCTGTCCGTGCCGCGCTGCCGGAGCATACGGAAAACGACTGCTACCGCATCATTCTGACCGGAGAGGCCGAGGGTGTGGACGCTGCGGCGCTGGAAGCGGAATTGAGGGAGAAATTTTATTTTCTGTCCGTTCGAGACCGAACCGTTCCGAAGCAGGCGCTTTGGGCATCTGCCGGAGAGGATACCCTGAGAGGACATTTTCTCAGCGACCTGAAAGCGCGCTATGAACAAGCCGAGGAGGAAGACCAAAAACGAAAAATCGCGGCGGCGGCAAGGCTTGTCACCGCGCTGATGGACGGAAGGGAGGCGGCGCTGTGATTATTAAGAGAATGCGCGCTTCCTTCGGAAAGCTCCACGATACGCTGGAGCTGCACGAGGGGATGAATCTGCTCACCCTGCCGAATGAAGCGGGAAAATCAACCTGGAGCGCGTTTTTGGTGTCGATGCTTTACGGCGTGGACACCTCCGAACGCGCAAACCTTACCAACCAAGGACTTCCGATCAAGGAACGCTATCGTCCGTGGGACGGCAGCGCCATGGAGGGCGCCGTCGATCTGGTCTGGAACGGCAGAGAGATTACGATTGAACGAACGACAGCTCGGCGCATTCCGATGGGAGAGTTCCGCGCCTATGAAACGCAAAGCGGAATCCCCGTGACGGAGCTGACCGGAGAAAACTGCGGACGGATGCTTTGCGGCGTAGGACGCGGCGTGTTTGAACGTACCGCCTTTATCCGTCAGCTCGGTCTGGCGGTATCCGGCGACGCCGAGCTGGAAAAACGGCTCAGCGCACTTGTCAGTACGGGTGAGGACGGCGCGAAATCCTACTCGGAGCTGGAAAATCTGCTGAAAAAACGGAAAAACGCGCTCAACGGCCGCGCCGGAAAAATTCCGGAGCTGACCGCGCAGCTTAAAAGCGTCCGCGGCGATCTGGATGAGCTGTATCTCATGCAGGAGGAGGCAATGCGTCTGAGCGCGAAAAAAGAGGAAACGGCGAAAGAGGTTGCCCGTCTGGAGGCGCTGCAAGCGCGTATTGCGCGTGCGCAGCAGGCGAAAAAACGTGCCGGACTGACGGAATTGGAGGAAAAGACACAGGAGCAGGAGTCCTTGTGCAAGCGTCTTTCTCAGACCGTCGCTATGCTTCCGGAGGAAGCGGAGCTGCGCGATTTGCAGCGCAGACTCGACAGCGCGCAGAGCAATCTGCAAACGGCGAAAATGGAAGCGGCGTTCGGCCCGAGCGAGGTGGAAAAGCCGTCTGAGCCGCCGTATTTTGCAGGATTGAACGGTACGCAGGCAAAGGAAAAGGTTTCGGCTGACTGCAAGGAGTATGAACGTCTGAGCGCGGTTACGCCGCCGAAAAAAACGCTTCCGCTGACCTTGAGCATTGCCGCGCTGATCGTCGGTGTCGCGCTTTGTGCAGTCGGACTGCTGACTGCTGCCAATGCCGCTTTGCCCATCGGCGGCGCTGCTTTGGCGCTTGTCGGGATCGTCGGGATCATTGCTACGCTGGCGGTATGCGGAAAAAAGAATGCCGAGATACGCGAACGGCTGCATCAGGCGGAGCTGATTCCGATGCGCTACGGGATGCAATCGTGCGAAATGCTGCCGCAGCTTGCACAGCGCTATGCCGATACGCTGGAAGCCTATCAGCAAAGGGTTTTGGAATATCAGAACGAAAAGCATCGTCTTGCCGAAGCGTTTGAGAGCGCACAAGTGCAGGTGAACGAGTGCATCTGCGCCATCCGCGCCTTTGCGCCGGACGGTTTTGATGCCGAAAGCTGCCGTGAGGCGCTTTGTGCGGGGCTTCGTGCCTATGAGCGGCTGGACGGCGAGCAGCGGTCTTTGGAAGCCATGCGTCAGCAATGCTGCTCCATGCGTGTGATTCTGGGCGATGAAAGCGCGGAGGAGGACGCCGAGGCGCTGAAGCTCGATGCGGCAAAAATTGCCTATGAATACCGCACGGCAAAGGAACGCTTTGCGGAGTATTCCACCCGACTTGCCGCCCGTCAGGGAGCGATCTCCATGAAGGGCGAGCGTGTGGAGCTTGAGGCAAGGCTGGAAGCGCTGACGGAAAGCCTGAACACCGCGCAGGAGCAGTTGGATGCGATTGAGCTTGCCATGGAGGCGCTGAAGCGTGCGGATGAAACGCTCCGGTCGCGTTTTTCGCCGCAGATCACCGCCGAAGCAGGCGAGCTGCTTGCCAAGCTGACGGACGGGAAATACCCCAATGTGCTGCTGGAGCCGGATATGCGTCTTTCCGTCCGCGAGGAGAACGGAATGCTCATGCGCCCTGCCGCCGCCATGAGCTGCGGCACCGCCGACCAGATGTATCTTGCGCTGCGTCTTGCCATGGTGCACCGCTTGCTGCCGGAGGACGCACCGCTCATTTTGGACGATGCGCTGGTCAATTTTGACGATGACCGAGCCGCTTCCGCAATCCGGCTTCTGACTGCGGAGGCAGAAAAAAGACAGGTGATCCTGTTCACCTGCCGTAAGTTTTCATTTGGAGATGGATATGTTTTTTGATTCTCATGCGCATTTGGATGACCGCCGCTTTGATGATGAGCGTGAAGAAATTCTTGCCGATCTGAAAAATCACGATGTCGGTCTGATTATGAATGTCGGCTGCGATCTTCCCTCGTCGGAGCGCTCGGTTGCCCTTGCCGAAGAAAATGCTTTTGTCTATGCCGCCGTCGGGAGCCATCCGGACGATGCCGACCATGTCAACGGCGCGCTGCTCGACCGCTACCGTACGCTTGCACAGCATCCGAAGGTGCGCGCCATCGGAGAGATCGGTCTGGATTATCATTATGAGGACGTGCCCAGAGCGCAGCAGATCATTGCCTTTGAGCAGCAGTTGGAGCTTGCCGAGGCGCTGAAGCTGCCGGTGATCGTTCATGAACGCGAGGCGCACGGCGACGCCATGGAGATCGTAAAGCGGCATCCGGAGATACGCGGCGTATTTCACTGCTTCTCCGGCTCTGCGGAAATGGCGCTGTGGCTGGTCGAGCGCGGCTGGTATATCGGCTTTACCGGAGTGGTAACCTTTAAAAACGCACGCCGTGCGCTGGAAGCGGTGCAGGCACTGCCGCTTGACCGTATTCTGATCGAAACGGATTGCCCCTACATGGCGCCGGAGCCGTACCGCGGCAGACGCAACGACAGCCGCTACGTTCCGCTTGTGGCGGAAAAAATCGCGTTTCTCAAGGGTGTTTCCCCCGAAGAGGCCGGAAGAATTACCTTGGAAAACGCCAAACGCCTGTTTGGCATCGCGTAAGAGAAAAACAGCGTGACAAAAAGGGTTTTTCGACATGCTGTTCAGCTTGTCAAAAAAGCCCGTAACCGTCAAAATGAGAATGACAAGAGAGCGTACCTGATACCGAATCAAGGTTTCTTTCCATGTCATCCTGAGCGAATGCGAAGGATCTTCGCACTTCGGTAGAGAAGGATTCTTCGTCACTTCGTTCCTCAGAATGACATATAAGGAGCGATTTTGCTGTAATTCTGCTTGCTCCGCAAGGATTTTGACTTCCGTCGCAACTCGCGCCCTACCGTACCTCTGTACGCCGACAGGCGCGAGTTGCTCAGCTTCCGGAACTTTTTTAACAGTCTGCCAGCGTGCCGAAAAGGGTTTTTCGACACGCTGTTTTATAGTATCCAGTCAATGGGCGCTTCCCCGTTTTCCCGTAAAAAGGCGTTGATCTTGGAAAACGGCTTGCTGCCGAAAAATCCCCGGTAGGAGGAAAGCGGACTCGGATGGGGCGCGTTCAGGATCAGCCGCGGTGCCTGCGTGTGCACAAGCGCGGCTTTTTTCTGCGCCTGTGCCCCCCATAACACAAAAGCAATCGGCTGCGGCAGCGTATTCGTTGCGGAAATTACCGCATCGGTAAAACGCTGCCAGCCCCACGATGCGTGGCTGTTTGCCTTGCCCTGCTCGACCGTCAGCACCGAATTGAGCAGCAGCACGCCGCGCTGTGCCCACGGTGTCAGGTCGCCGTCCTTCGGAGGTGCTATGCCGATATCCTGTTGCAGCTCGGAAAAAATGTTTCTGAGGGAGGGCGGCAGCTTTATGCCCTTTGCCACCGCAAACGCCAGCCCAAACGCCTGCTTCGGCTCGTGGTAGGGGTCCTGCCCCAGAATCACGACACGCACATTTTCCGGCTGTGTGGTCGAAAGCGCAAAAAATTCCCGACCTTTTGGTGGATAGATGACCGAAGTTTTCCGCGCCGCCTCCACGCGCTGCATCAGCGCGGCAAAATACGGCTTTTCCAATTCCTCGCGCAGCAGCTCCCGCCATGCGCCCAACTGCATTTGTTCCATTGCGTCACCTGTTTCGCTTTGCCGTCCGAACGACGGCGCTTCTTGCTGAAAATTATACCCCATTGGAAGAAAAAAGGCAATGAAATTGCACGAATTTGTGATATAATGGTCGAAAGGTGGTGCTTTTGATGAATCAAGTCGATCAGATCATTTCCGTTCTGAAGGAACGATATCCGGAAGCGCTCTGCGCTCTGCATTATGACAAGGATTACGAGCTGATGATTGCCGTTCGGCTTTCTGCCCAGTGTACCGATGCACGGGTCAACCTTGTCACGCCGGCTCTGTTCGAGCGTTTCCCCACGCTGGATGCCTTTGCCGATGCCGATATTTCGGAGGTCGAACGCTATGTCCATTCCTGCGGTTTTTATAAGCATAAGGCACGGGATATTGTGCTTGCCTGTCAGATGCTGCGCGAGGTTTATGACCGCAAGGTGCCCGACACCATGCAGGAGCTTTTAAAGCTGCCGGGTGTCGGCAGAAAGACCGCAAATCTTCTTCTGGGCGACATTTACGGTCAGCCGGCGGTTGTCTGTGATACGCATTGCATCCGCATTGCCAACCGTCTGGGGCTTGCAAAGGGCAAAGAACCGGAAAAGGTCGAAGCGCAGCTTCGCGCCATTCTTCCGCCTGACGAAAGCTCCGCTTTCTGTCATCGGATCGTCCTGTTCGGACGTGAGATATGCTCGGCGCGGAATCCCAAGTGCGGCGAATGTCCGCTGCGGCCGTTTTGCAGGGAATTTTCCGGAGAATAATTGCACCAAAAAGGATGCGGCTGCATAGTTTGCTATGAAAGGAGCGAACGATGGAGCTGCATTCTTGTATTCTGACAAAAAACGATTGCTATCAACGCGGCGTGACGATCGTGCCGAAGGGTGTGATGGTGCATTCTACAGGTGCGAATAACCCGTGGCTCAAGCGCTATGTCCAGCCGGATGACGGGGAACTGGGAAAAAACCTCTACGGAAATGACTGGAACCGTTCGGGGCTGGACGTATGTGTGCACGCGTTCATCGGGAAAAAACAAGACGGCGGCGTTGCGACCTACCAGACCCTGCCGTGGAATCGGCGCGGTTGGCACGCGGGCGGCGCGGCGAACAACACCCATATTTCGTTTGAAATCTGTGAGGATGCTCTGACGGATCGAAGCTATTTTGAAACGGTCTACCGCGAGGCGGCGGAGCTGACCGCTTATCTGTGCGGGCTGTACGGCTTGGATCCTCTTCAGGACGGGGTGGTTATCTGCCATGCCGAGGGCTATCGGCGCGGTCTTGCCAGCAACCACGGTGATGTGGAGCACTGGTTTCCGAAATTCGGAAAGACCATGAATGATTTTCGGAATCAGGTCAAGCAAATCATGGAGGGTGATGAAATGAGCAAAGAGGAGATTCAGGCGCTGGTCGATGCGCGGATCAAGGAGATCCTGTCCGGCGACAAGACCGTTCCGAGCCCATGGGCGAAGGAGGAGCTTGGCGCGGCAATCAGCGACGGCATTACGGACGGCTCTCGTCCCGGCGGCTATGCGACCCGCGAGGAAGCGGCGGTTATGGTCGAACGCCTGTATCAAAGGATCAAGCCGTAACGGAATAACCGCTATCTTTTTGAACGAAAAGCTCTCCGATTCTTCATCGGAGAGCTTTTCGTTTTCCACGCGGGATGCTTGATTCAATATTATATTCAAGAATCAGAATCACTGCTCGGATTCCGCAATTTCCTTCAGAGCGTCCTTACGGCTGAAGTTTGCACGACCCTTTTCGTCGAAGCCCATGAATTTGACCCAAGTCATGTCACCGACATTCAATACATCCTCGACCTTTTCGACGCGGCGGTTTTCCAGCTTGGAGATATGCACCATGCCGTCATGACCCGGAGCGATCTCGACAAATGCGCCGATCGGCAGGATGCGGACAACCTTGCCGTAGTACAGAGCGCCGACCTCGGGAACGAAGCAGATATCGTCGATCATCTTTTTGGCGGCGTAGCCGGCTGCGCTGTCAACTGCGGCGATAAAGACGTTGCCGTCGTCATCGATATCGACCTTTGCACCGGTGTCGGCGCAGATCTTCTGAATGGTCTTGCCGCCGGAGCCGATGACCTCGCGGATCTTATCGACGGGGATCTTCATGGAGATCATCTTGGGAGCAAATTCGGAAACGTCGGGACGCGGCTCTGAGATGCAGGGCAGCATGACCTGCTCCAGAATTTCCAGACGAGCCTTGCGGCAGCGTTCCAGAGCGTCGGCAATGATTTCCATGGTCAGACCCTTGTTTTTCAGATCCATCTGGATGGCGGTGATGCCCTCGGTCGTACCGGCAACCTTGAAATCCATTTCGCCGTGGAAATCCTCAACACCCTGAATATCGGTGAAGGTGCGCCACTCGCCGGTCTCCTGATCGGAGATCAGACCGCAGGAGATGCCTGCGACCGGACGCTTGATGGGAACGCCCGCGTCCATCAGAGCCAGTGTGGAGCCGCAGATGGAGCCTTGGGAGGTGGAGCCGTTGGAGGACAGAACCTCGGAGACAACGCGGATGGCGTAGGGGAATTCCTCAACGCTGGGGATGACGGGCAGCAGAGCCTTTTCCGCCAGGGAGCCGTGACCGATCTCGCGGCGGGAGGTGGAACGTGCGGCACGAGCCTCGCCGGTGGAGAAGGACGGGAAATTGTAGTGGTGGATATAACGCTTGGTTTCTTCCGCGTAGATGGTGTCGAGCTTCTGCGCGGCAGAGAGCGTGTTCAGCGTGCAGATCGACAGCACCTGTGTCTGACCTCTGGAGAACAGACCGGAGCCGTGGACTCTGGGCAGAACGCCGACCTCGGCATCGAGCGGACGAATCTCGTCCATCTGACGGCCGTCAACGCGCTTGCCGGCAAGCAGCCACTTCTTAACGACCTTTTTCTGCATCTTATACAGGCAGACATCGATGTGCACGTCGAAATCTTCGTACTTTTCGGCGAATTTTTCGGCAAAGTCGCGGCGTGCGGCGGTCAGGCGCTCTTCGCGGACGTTCTTGTCGTCGGTATCCAGAGCGTATTCGATCTGATCCATGCCGTAAGCGCACAGGTCATCCAGCAGATCGTGGTTGACAGCAGCCTTTTCAAAGGTGAACTTCGGCTTGCCGATGACGGAAACGATCTCATTGATGAACTTGACGACTTCCATGTTGGTTTCGTGAGCGAGGCGGATGCACTCGAGCACGACGGCTTCGGGAGCCTCTTTTGCTTCCGTCTCGATCTGAACGACCTTTTCAAAGGTGGAGGAGACGCAGACGAAGCAATCGGCGGCCTCACGCTGCTCGGAGGAGGGATTGATGACATATTCACCGCCGACATAGGCACAGTTGGTGGTGGAAATCGGGCCGTTCCAGGGAACGTCAGAGGAGGCAACGCTGATGGACGCGCCGATGGCGGCGACGATCTCAACGGGATTGTCATAGTCGTTTGCAAGGACGGTGCAGGTTACGACGACATCGTTGCGAAGCTCATCGTCAAAGAGCGGACGCATCGGACGGTCGATGATACGGCTGTTCAGGATGCCGCGCTCAGAGGGCTTGCCTTCACGGCGGTTAAAGCTGCCGGGAATGCGGCCGACGGAGTACATTCTCTCTTCAAATTCGATGGTCAGAGGGAAGTAGTCGATGCCGGGCTTGGGATCGGGGGAGCAGGTCACGGTAACGAGGACGGTGGTATCGCCGTAACGGCAAATGCATTCGGCATCTGCCAGCTCGGCAACCTTGCCGGTTTCCACCGTGAAAGCGCGGCCGCCGATCATTGTCTCAAAGACGTGATGATTCGGGTACTGTTTTCTGGTAATCATGGAATAAACCTCCTGTTAAATTTTCACGGGAGGTTTAGCACTTGAAGCTGCTGCCGGGCAAAAAACCGGCGGTACCTTCAACTGCTAAACGGCACTCCCGTGTGCGGGGATGAACGTGAAAAATGGGCGACCGCTCAGGCCGCCCATATTTGCGCTATTACTTACGGATGCCGAGCTTTGCAATGATGGAACGATAGCGGTTGATATCCTTCTTTGCAAGGTAGTCGAGCAGGCTGCGGCGCTTGCCGACCATCATGAGCAGGCCGCGACGGGAATGGTTGTCATGCTTGTGCTCACGCAGATGCTCTGTCAGCTCGTTGATACGGGCGGTGAGAATGGCGATCTGGACTTCGGGGGAGCCGGTGTCGCCCTCGTGGGTAGCATACTCAGCAATGATAGCGGCTTTCTTTTCCTTGAGAATCATGGTTTTTCCACCTTTCAAAAATTTGTCCTGCGGCTAAGTCGGGGGATGGCGGAATGCTGTTTTTCAGCGGTTTCCCCGGACCGGGCACGCGGATGATACTTGACGAAATCGTCAGCCGTAATATGGTAGCATATTTTTACGGAAAAGTAAAGAAAAATTTTTCAGAAAATGCGGATTTTTCCGCAATTTCCACGCCTTCCAGCGTTAACAGACTTCGTTTTGCGGCAAGACCGGAAGAAAAACCGCCTAACCCGTTCGATGCCACGACGCGGTGGCAGGGCAAAAGGATGAGCAGCGGATTTTTCCCGACCGCGTTGGCTGCGGCGCGGCAGGCCGTCGGATGCCCGATCGCGGCGGCAAGCTGACCGTAGGTTACGACTTTTCCGTAAGGAATTGCGGCAAGCGCGCTCCAGACGGCAAGCTGAAAGGGCGTGCCGTGCGGCTTGGCTGCTACTGAAAAGGATTTCCGCTTTCCGGAAAAATATTCTTCCAGCTCACAAATTGCCCTTTCGGTGATCGGATTCGGATGGCTCTCTTCCGCCGCCTCCGTTAAAACAATGCTGCGAAGCTTTCTTTGATCGGCACGGATTTGCAAAACACCGATCGGGCTTTTCCAATACTGAACGCTCATGGTCATCCGAGGAGAAAGTCCAGCGCGTGGATGCCCAGCGTGCAAATCAGCGTCACGGCAAGTCCGGCAATCAGAACACCGACAAAAATCGTCGGGATTGCGCGCTTGAGACGCATTTCCATCAGCGCCGCGACCAGACCGCCCGTCCATGCGCCGGTGCCGGGCAGAGGGATGGCAACCAGAACACACAGCCCGATGGTTTCGGATTTTTTGACCGCCCCGCTTTTCCTTGCGGCGCGAGCCTCGAACTTCTCGGCAATTTTCGCCATTTTCGGATAACGCTTCATCCACCCAAAAATCTTGCGGATGAACAGCAGAATAAACGGAATGGGCAGCATATTGCCGACCGTGCTCAGTATAAACACAAGCCATTCCGGCAGACCCTGTGCAAGACCGTAGGGAATCGCACCGCGCAGCTCAATTACCGGTACCATCGATATGAGAAATGTAATGAGCGCTTCCGACAGCATGGTGTGATCCCTCCTTAAAACATTATGATTTATTTATAACACAGAAAAAATGGAAAAGCAAGCACCGGCAGAAAATGATAGGACAGTATTATGACGCGGCAAAATTGGAAGAAGTTCCATAATAAACCAAGAACCCGTTTGCCGGTTATCGGCAAACGAGTTCTTGGTTTATTTGTTCAGCCTCCGCCTTCCTCTGGTGTGGTGGGAGGATCGGTAGGCGGTTCCGTGGGCGGTTCCGTCGGAGGCGTGGTCGGCGCTTCCGTGGTGGGCGTGGTGGTTGTCTCGGGTTCGTCCTCCTCTTCTACGATGTGGGCAACCTCCTTGTCGCGCCGATCATAGTTGGAGTAGCAGACAACTTCCGTGTCAATCAGATTGCCGTCCAAGTCGTACTTGTAGCGGTAGGTGGTGACGTTGCAGCCGTCATATGCGGTCTGAATGACTTCGCCTTCGCTGTAGTCCTTGTACTTTGCGTAGTTATACATACCCGGGTAGATGTCGATGGTTTTGGTTGTGGCTTCAAAATAAGCGGTGATCTCGTAATCGAGCTCGCAGGTATAATCTCTGGTGTTGGTGCCGATGAAAGCAACATGGACATAGCCGTTGGAGACGGAGGCATCAATGCGGATGGGGTGAGTGGTGTTATTGCGGAAGCGGTAGTCCAGATCGCCCCAGTAGACCGTGGCATCCATGCCGAGCGGGACATAGTCGGGCTTATACTGGTGCTCCCAGCGCTCGACGATCTCAAGATCCGCCTTGATGGTGCAGTAGAAGATAACGGAAGCCACCTGACACACACCGCCGCCGGTCTGATTTTCGGTACGGCCGCCGACATATACGGGCGCTGCGCCGTAGCCCTTTTCGGTGGTACGTTCACCGACAACCTCATTAAACGAGAAGATCTCGCCGGGTCGGACGATGGTGCCGTTGACTGCACCTGCCGCCAGTTCAAGGTTATGGGTACGGATGTTGCTGTAGGTGGAGTGCGGGCTGTCGTAAGAGGCCAGAACGTCACAGAACAGTTCCTTTTGCAGAGATTCGGCGGTGTACTGCGGTTCCAGATCGCACATCGTCAGGATGACGGTTTCGCCGGGCTTTGCGGCTTCAAATGCCGCCACGGCATCCTTCATCAGGAAGCCGAAGCCGTTCTTGCCCTCGGTGATCTCATAGGTTTCCTCATCGCAGACGGCATTGATCGGCTTAACGCAGTGATACTGTTCATACAGAGCGTCCAGATCGATCGGTTCGGGGATGACCTCGTTGTAAACATACTGCATCTCGAAATTGCCGCTGGTGTAGGCTTTGATGATCTCGTCAAACAGAGTGCTGATTTCGACATCGCGCTTGATCGTGCCGAGATTGATCTCCAAAGCGTCTACCGTCTTGGGGTTGCCGTCGCGGTCGGTGAGCGTGGTGGTCGTATTTTCAATATGGGTTTCCGTGCCGATGCAGACGGCATCCTCCAGCGTGTTGACCAGCGATTGACGGATATAGTCCTCATTGGTCGTTACATACTTGGAGATATCGACATCCACACGGTCGGCGTTGAACTTGGAGCCGCTGTCACGGCCGATTTTGTAGGCTTCCTCGACGGCACCCTCTTTATCAAACGTGATTTCTACATTTTCCGCAGAGAGCGTAAGGGTCTGGTCGAGAACGTAGGGAACACCGTTTTCGTCCTTCGGAGCATCCTCGTCGGTGATGATTTCCTCGGTTTCGGCCTCGGTTGCCGCCGTTGCGGAAGGCTCCTCGCCTTCTTCCTGCTCCAGCGGTTTGCCGTAGATATCGACTTCAATATCCGTGGCAGGATCGTAAGTGGTGGTATAAAGCGGGAAGGTATCGCCCTTCGTATAGAAGCGGATATCCATATCCTGATCCAGAGAGACCTTGCGAAGTGCCTGCAAAGCCTCGTCTCTCGTCATACCGCCGACATCGATGCCGGCAATATAGACATTCTGGGAGATTCGGCCGTTGTCGTGGAACATGATGTAGCCGCCGACGCAGGCGACAACCACGATCAGGGCAATCATGATGCCCAGAATCAGCGGCAGATTGTTCTTCTTTTTCTTCTTTCTCGGAGCGGGCTTGCGAGAGGCTGCCGCGCTGCGGGAGCCGGAGGTGTTCCGAGCCGAGGAAGTCCGCCGTGTCTGCGGATGTGTTTCTTTTTCAAACTTACCCATGCTAATCTTCCTTTATTTGGCATTGAAAATGCATAACTTTCGTTTGTGTATACTTATTATATCTAACTTTCGACAAATTGCAACAGAATTTAGAAAAATAAAGTATAGCAAAGATGTAAAATTATGTAAACCATTTTGAGCGCGCCGCCAAAGGTGCTGCGGCAAAGGTCAAAACGGGATTCTTAATGAAACTTTTGAATCAAGAATCCGTATTACAAAGCGCTCTGATAGGATTTTACCAGCGCTTGCGCCGCCTTGAGCGGATTTTCGCCGGCTGCCAGCTTTAACGTCAGCAGCGGCTGATCGGTTTTGGGCGCGAGGAAAATCCGATTTTTGTATTCCGGCTGACTGCACAGCGCAGCTACGGCTTCAAATTCAAATTTTTCCAGCCGGAAATGGAGTGTTCTGCCCTTTTGAGAGATGTCGGAAATTCCGGCAGCGGCCGCCTTGGCGCGCAGCAGAGCAATGGAGATCAGATTCATTGCGCCCTTGGGCGGATCGCCGTAGCGGTCAACGATCTCATCGAGCAGCTCATCGGCATCCTCCTGCGAGCGGATGGCCGCCATGCGGCGGTAAAGATCCATCCTCTGCTCTCCGGAGGAAACAAATTGCTTGTCGATATTCGCCGTCACATCCAGATCGGCGGTACAGGAGACCTCCTGCACGGGCTTTTCGCCGCGCTCCTCCAAAACCGCCTCCTCCAGCAGCTTCAGATAAAGATCATAGCCAACCGAGAGCATATGACCCGACTGCGCCGCGCCGAGCAGATTGCCTGCGCCGCGAATCTCCAGATCACGCATGGCAATTTTAAAGCCGGAGCCGAATTCGGCATAATCGCGGATGGCGTTCAGGCGCTTTTCCGCAATTTCCGTCAGCACCTTGCCGCGCCGGAAGGTCAGATAGGCGTAGGCATGGCGGCTGCTTCGTCCGACGCGCCCGCGAATCTGATGAAGCTGGGCAAGGCCGAGTTTGTCGGCATCCTCGATGATGAGGGTGTTGACGTTCGGAATGTCAATGCCGGTTTCGATGATGGTTGTGCAGACGAGGATTTGCAGCTCGTTGTCAACCATTTGCTGCATTACCTCGGACAGCTCTTCCTCTCCCATCTTGCCGTGAGCAATGCCGATGGCGGCATCCGGAAGCGCCTTTTTGATCCGTGCGGCACACTGCGCAATGGATTCCACGCGGTTATGGAGAAAATAGACCTGACCGCCGCGCTCGATCTCACGGCGCATTGCGTCAATGAGAACCGGTTCGGCGTATTCCAGCACAAAGGTCTGTACCGGATAGCGGTCATGCGGGGGTTCTTCGATGGTGGACATATCGCGCAGACCGGAAAGCGCCATGTTCAGCGTGCGCGGAATCGGGGTTGCCGACAAGGTTAAGACGTCCACGCCACGGGAAAGTTCCTTTAATTTTTCTTTGTGAGAAACGCCGAAGCGCTGCTCCTCGTCTACAATCAGCAGACCGAGATCCTTGAACTGAACCTCTTTTTGCAGCAGCTTGTGCGTGCCGATAATCAAATCGAGTGTTCCGGCACGCAGATCGGCAAGCGTTTTCTTTTGCTGCGCGGCGGTGCAGAAACGCGACAGCATACCGATCTGCACGGGGAAGCCGCGAAAACGATTGACGGCTGTGGTGTAGTGCTGCTGAGCAAGCACCGTGGTCGGAACCAGAATGGCAACCTGCTTGCCGTCAAGAATCGCCTTCATCGCAGCGCGCAGCGCCACCTCGGTCTTCCCGAAGCCGACATCGCCGCAGAGCAGACGATCCATCGGCTGCGGCGATTCCATATCGCTCTTGATTTCTTCGATGGAGCGGAGCTGATCGTCGGTTTCCGCAAAGGGGAAATTCTGTTCAAATTCCGCCTGCCACGGTGTATCTGCCGCAAAAGCAAAGCCGGGCAGCCGTTTGCGCTCGGCATAGAGCTTGATCAGTCCGTCTGCAAGATCCTTCGCGGCGGCCTTTGCGCGGGATTTTGTCTTTGCCCATTGGTCGCCGCCGAGCTTGTTCAGCTTGACGGGCGCGTCCTCACCGCCGCCGATGTATTTGCCGATCAGGTCGAGCTGCGTTGCCGGAACATACAGAATGTCCGTGCCCTGATAGGCAATTTTCACATAATCCTTGACCGCGCCGTCAATTTTGATCTGCTCCATGCAGACATAACGGCCGATGCCGTGGTACTCGTGGACGATCAAATCGCCCGGTGAAAGGTCGGCAAAGGAATCCAGCTTCTGACGGTTTGATGCTTTTTGACGTTTTTTGCGCGTTTTTTGCGCGATTTGTGTCAAAAGCTGTCCTTCGGTCAGAACGGCAAGCTTTAATTCGGGATACTCCATGCCGTTCGGCAGTGCGCCGTCCGTCAGCAGTATCTGCCCCGGCTTGGGCATCGCCGTCAACGGGAAGGCAAGAAAGGCAGACAACCCTTTGTCACGAAGCTGTTCGGCCAGAATTTCTCCGCGTCTGCGATTGCCGCAAAGAACAAGCGAGGCAAAGTCATTTTTCTGATAGTGTTCCAGATCGGTTGCCGCCACATCCAGATTTCCGCCGTAGGACGGAAGCTGCTTGGCAAGAATGCTGCAAAGCTCCTTTGGTTGCAGGCTATGCGGATAGGCGGCTGCGAGGAAGGAGTCGAGAAAGACCGCCGCGTGGCCGGAGAAGCGGTCACATACGCCCTCCCAGTCGGCGGAAAATTCGCACAGCTCGCCGCACAGAATTCCGGATTCCAGCAAACTGTCCAGCATCAGACCCTCTTCGTCAATGCAGCGGTTTGCGGCGCGGTGAAGATTGCCGTGATCGCAGAAAAACACAATGGTTTCCGAGGAGATATAGTTTGCCGCGCAGGCAAATTCAGGATAGATCAGCGACAGATAGCGGTCGGCGGTCGGAAGGCTTGCGCCGCTTCTCAGTACCTCCGCGTCCTCGGCAAGGGTGCGCAGCAGTGTTTCGTTGGGCGTTTTGCGGCGGCGAAGGCGTGCCATCTGCGCTTCGATATCCGCAGCCAGACCCTCCGCCCCGTTGGGATGAAGCCGAGGCAGGGTTTCCGCAACCGGCAGAATTATCAGCTCATCGACATTTTCCGTACGGCGCTGGGTGACCGTATCAAAAAAGCCCATCGCGTCAATTTCATCACCAAAAAATTCAATGCGTACCGGATAGTCATGCGCAGGAGAAAAAACGTCCAGAATTCCGCCGCGCACGGAGAACTGCCCAACGCCTTCTACCAGAGTGCCACGGGTGTAGCCTGCCTGCACCAATCGGGCGCAAATTTCGTCAAGAGCGATTTGTGCACCGATTTTGAGCGAAATTGAGCTGCTAAACAGACATTCCTTCGGCATTGTGCGGACAGACAAGGCTTCCCATGTGGTCAGCAGGCAGTTCAGATTGCCACGGGCAAAATCGTAAAACAGGCGCAGACGTTTTTGCTCCCAGCCGCGAGAGATGGCCGAGGCGCTGTAGAACGCAAGATCGCGGGAGGGCATAATCGGCGCCTCCTGCCCCAAAAAGGCGGCAAACTCGGCCTGCGTACGGCGCGCCGCCATTTCGTCCTGACAGATAATCAAAGCAGGACGCTTGGTTTCATGCAGAACGGAGGCGATCAGGTGTGAGCGGTTGATCTGAGCGGCACCGGAAACACCGACGGTTTGATTTTTTTCTATGCAATTGATCAGCCGCCGATAATCAGGCAGACTTTTTAGGGCGTTGAGCAGATGTTCCATACTTCAAAATTCTCCGTTTTTTCCGTACGCACGAACGCGGAAATCGGAGCATTGTCCGATTTCCGTCTTGCGTATCTTTATGTACCATTTTCGCTGCCGTTTCGGCAGACCGGTTGTAGTTTACCATGGGAAATGCGATGCTGTCAAGAAAAACCGGACATTCTATGTCGTCGTCACCGAAACAGATTTCTTTGGTATGTCCTCCGGAGCGACAGCGAAGGATCTTCGCACTAATGACAGTGAAAAGATTCCTCGTCACGCGTTCCTCGGAATGACAAAGGAGGGACGGGAAAAAGATTCCTCGTCACTGCGCTCCTCAGAATGATAAGGAAAAGGGATAAAACACGGCTTTCGGACAGTTTGAGGGGCTGCTTTTCGCAGCCCCTCAGAAACAATTATTTATCCATATATTCAGCGCAGAAGCGATGCAGAATCGCGGCGACCTCACAGCGGGAGGCATTGTTTTGCGGATAGAGGTATTTGCCGGTTGCGGTATCGGTGCCGCCGACAATTCCGTGTGCGAATGCCCAGCTCAGCGCGTCGGTGGCCCAGGCGGAAATCTGATTTCTGTCCGTAAAGCCGACCAGCATAATGCCGTCGGATACGTCCTTGTGCAGACATTCCTTTGCAAAGCGGCAGATGATCGTTGCAAGCTGCTCACGCGAAACCGGCGTGTTCGGCTCAAAGGTCGTTGCGCTCATGCCGTTTACCACACCGTTGATTTCTGCCCATTTGACTGCATTTGTGTACCATTCGCCTTCCGGAACATCCATGAACGGGCAAAGAACCGCGCCGGTAGAAGGCTCACCCATCAGACGATAGAGAACCGTAACGACCATTGCTCTGGTGCAGGTGCCGCTTGGGTCAAAGTTGCCGTTTCCGACACCGTTCATCATCAGATGATAGTATACATACTCCACATCGTGATAGAACCAGTCCGAAGTGTGGACATCATTGAAGAACATGGAGGGAGGAACCACCTTCGGCTTGCCGATATGGAAGTAGCAGTGCAGACTGCCGTCTTTTGCAATATCCTCGATCGTGATGGTGGTTCCCGTGGGGACATCTATGGTCGGAAGATTGGCGCTGTCGAAGCAGAGATGTTCGTTGTTCGGATAAAGCCACAGTTCAAAGCGGTATTCGACATTGTACTCAAATAATTTGTCACCAAGCGGACCGGTTGTCTGCCAGTTTCCGTTGCTGTCAAGATATTGTGTATTCGCACCGCCGATATGGCAGGCTGAGGCTGCCGCGACATCATACTGAAACTC
>SAMEA3663296__coassemble_317_pt1 | contig 21748 bp, 23 predicted proteins | sample SAMEA3663296__metabat2_high_PE_018 | metagenome-assembled genome bin SAMEA3663296 (sample SAMEA3663296) | pig gut metagenome | biome: pig gut; feature: pig-associated habitat; material: faeces | place: China | collected 2013
ACGGGAGGTTCTCTCATAGCGGCGCTCGCTTGTCTGCTCGCGGCCTGTGCGGGAGGTTCTTTCGTAGCGACCGGCATCTGCCCGTCTGCGGTTTTCAACAGGGCGTCTGTCGGCGGCTCCCGGACGGCGGGATGCGGCCGGACGGCCTGTGTTTGCGGCGCGATTTTCCCTGCGCCGAGCGATATCGTCAATGTCGCGTCTGCGACCTCTTTCCATTTCCATACTCTCTCCAGATGCGTTTTTATTTCACAGCCAAAGGCCGAAAGGAATCAAAAAATTGAAAATTCGACAAAATTCAACAATCTTAATTTTAGTATGGTGCCCCTTTAAAGTCAACCCAAATTCCAAGAAATATCCTGCGGATTTTAAAAAAATTTCAGGCGGATTTGCCTGAAATTTTTTTATGCTGGATGATTATTTTTTTATGACGCTTCCGTTGCAGATTTCGCTCCGGTTTCCGTTCCGAATGATCGGTATGCCTCCGACAAAAACGGTGTCCAAGCCCTCACTTTCCTGCTTCGGCGCAAGGTAGGTTGCGCGCTCATGGAGCGCCTCCGGCTTAAAGATATTGATGTCCGCATCCTTCCCGACGCGCAAGAGCCCTTTGTTTGCAATGCGCATGGACTGCGCCGGAAGAGAGGTGACCTTCCGTACGGCTTCCGGCAGAGTGATCGTCTTTTTTTGCAGAACAAATCGCTCGAACAGGCGGACAAACGTGCCGTAAACACGCGGATGGGGCATGCCGGCGGTGGGATAGGTGGAGTCGGAGATGACTGAGGCATAAGGATCGCGCAAAATGGCGCAGATGTCCTCCTCACAGGCCATTCGGTCGATCATCGTGACTGCGCAGCGCTCGTCGGCAAGGAGCTTGCACAGACAGTCTACCGGATCCAGCTTCAGTTCCTGTGCCGCCTGCGCGACAGTCTTTCCGATCAGATGCTGATACTCCGGCAGATTGAGTGCCGAAAGCATGATATTTTCCCAGCCGACCATCTGCGCGATGTTGTCAAAGTCACGACGGCTGCATATTGCATCACGCAGCTTTTCGCGCTGCTCCTTCTGCCGCAGACGCTCGCAAATGGCATCGACGCCGCCGGTCAGGAAATCCGGCGGGAGCAAATGCAGAAGCTGCGTTGAGCCGGCGTCATACGGATAGACATCGCAGGAAATATCCACGCCCTCCTGCCGCGCTTGCTCCATCAGCTCCAATGCGCGGGGAATCTTTGTGCCCCAGTTGCGTTTTCCCATGGCTTTCAGGTGGCTGATATGCATGGGACAGCGCAGCGCTTTTGCAACCGCAATCATTTCTTCAACGCTTTTGCAGACACCGTCGCCCTCGTGCCGCATATGGACGGTGATCGGAACATCGCCGCCGCGCAGAGGCTCCAACGCCCGAATCAAAGCGTCCGTGGTATAAAAGCATTCCGGTGCGTAGCCCAGACCGAGCGAAACGGCAAAAGCGCCGTCGGACAGCCCACGCTCCAACTGACGGTGAAGGACGGAAAAATCCGAAGGCTCCTGCTCTGCGTAGCCGAACAGGTCGGCACGGATCGTGCCGTTTCCGAGCATCATGCCGACATTCAGCGGCAGGCGCACCTTTTGCAAAGCCGCAAAATATTCTGCCAGAGAAGCCGTCGGAACCTGAGGATCGATCCTGCCTGTGATCGGCTCCAGATAGCGCAGCAGCTCCTCGCGGTGGGAATCTCCGAAGGGAACCAGCGATACGCCGCACGCACCGTTGAGAACCGTCGTCAGACCCTGCCGCAGCTCTGCTTTTCCGTAATCGGGACGAAATGCCGCCGCGTCACCGTGGCGATGGATGTCAATAAAGCCCGGCGTAACGCAGAAGCCGCTTGCGTCAATCGTATTTTCTGCCTGCCCCAAGTTTTTCCCTACTGCGGCGATTTTATTTCCCTGTATCGCCAAATCGGAAAAAACGGGCGCAGCGCCGCTGCCGTCAATCAGCATACCGCCGGTAATTAAATAATCAAACATGCTATCACTTCCTACGTTATCATCATAGCACCCGAAAAAAGAAAATCAAGTGTCGGATTCGGCCGGATTGCGGTTGATTTTTGACGGATGGTTGGTTATAATATGTTCATATCAATACAGGAGGTCATATCAATGGCTGTAAAAATCGAAAAAACCACCATTATCGGTGATGTTCTGGATATCGCTCCGCAGACTGCTCCGCTGTTCATGGCAATCGGGATGCACTGCCTCGGCTGCCCCTCTTCCCGCGGCGAGACGGTGGAAGAAGCCTGCATGGTTCACGGCGTAGATGCCGATGCATTCCTTGCGCAGGTCAATCGCTTCATCGAAGCAAGCGAAGCAAACGAGGAAAACAAATAAGAAAAGGGAGGCGGCGCCTCCCTTTTTTGTAAAAATAATGGAGAATATATGAAATTACCGATTTGCAAGCGTTTACGATGCTGTGCGGAGCTGGTGCCGCAGGGAGCGCGTGTGGCGGATATCGGCTGCGATCACGGCTATCTTGGAATCCACCTGCTTTTGAGCGGTCAGGCGCAGTCGGTTCACGCCTGCGATCTGCGGAAGGCACCGATCCACCGCGCAATGGAGAACGCGCAGCGCTTCGGCACGGCGGAGAAAATACGATTTTCCCTTGCGGACGGACTCGACGCAATCTTGCCGGACGAGGTCGATACGATTGTCTGCGCCGGAATGGGCGGCGACCTGATCGCGCAGATTTTGGAGCATGCTCCGTGGCTGAAAAACGAAAAATATCTGCTGATTCTGCAACCGCAGTCATCGGGCAATGACCTGCGCAGAAAGCTCGCGCAGATGGGCTTCGGCATCGAAAAAGAAAAACTTGTGGAGGACGGCGGCTTTCTTTATTATGTGATCTGCGCACGTTTCGGAAACGCCGCAGCGCCGACACCGGGACAGCAATATCTTTCCGAGCCGCTTTTGCACAGCGGCGACCGGCTTTTGCCTCGTTATGTCGAAAGAATCAAGCGTGCTCTTACGTTGACCGTCGAGGGCATCCGAAAATCCGGTGATCCCGCCGACCTTGCGCGCTGCGGCTATTATGAGACGGCGCTGCGCGAGATCGAAGAAATGGAGAGACAATTATGACGACTGTTCAGAACATTTATGATTACATCAAGACCCTGGCGCCTGAATATATGGCGGAGGAGTGGGATCATGTCGGACTGCTCTGCGGACGCTCCGACCGCGAGGTAAAGCGTGTTTTGGTTGCGCTTGACCCTTTCCGTGCCGTCTGCGAGGAGGCAAAAGTGTGCGGCTGCCAGCTTCTTGTGACGCATCATCCGTGCCTCTGGGAGTTGAAAGCGGTCAACGATCAGACGCAGGAGGGCAGAAATCTGCTCTTCTTGATTGAAAACGGGATTTCCGCCGTCAACGCGCATACGAACTTGGATTTTGCGCCGGACGGGGTGAACGACTGCCTTGCCGAAAAGCTCGGACTGACGGAGATCGAAGTCATCGACCCCGTCGGGACGGACGAGCAGGGAAGAAGCTACGGACTTCTGCGCGGCGGGAGAATCGCACCCTGTAAGCCGGCAGCGTTTGCCGAATTCGTCAAAAAATCGCTTGCCTGTGAGGGCGTGCGCTGGGTCGATGGCGGCAAGCAGATTTCACGGGTTGCCGTCGGCGGAGGAAGCTGCTCCGGCGAGCTTTATCGTGTTGCTGAGCTGGGCTGCGATGCTTTTGTTACCGCCGATGTGAAATACAATGCGTTCAACGACGCACGCGACCTCGGCGTGACTTTGGTAGACGCAGGGCATTTTGAGACGGAAAATCCCGTCTGTGCTTCTCTTGCCGCCAGACTGCGCAGCGCATTCCCCGAAATTGAGGTTTTGGAGTCCAAAGTGCACACAGATTGCATAAAATTCGCATAATGTGGTTGTTTTTCGGTTCGGTATGTGCTAAAATACAGGATGATATTTTACAATAGAAGGGAAGAACTACCATGTCGGGTCATTCCAAATGGCATAACATTCAGAAAACAAAGGGTGCGCAGGACGCAAAACGTGCGGCTGCTTTTACGAAAATTGCAAAGGAAATGTACGTCGCGGTCAAAGAGGGCGGCGGCTCTACCGATCCCAACTATAACTCCCGCCTGGCAACGGTCATCACCAAGGCCAAGGCAGCCAATATGCCCAATGACAACATCAAGCGCGTGCTTGATAAGGCAGCCTCTGCCGGCAGCGGCGATGCCTACGAAGCCATCACCTATGAAGGCTACGGCCCCAGCGGCATCGCGGTCATTGTCGAGACCATGACCGACAGCCGCAACCGTACCGCAGGCAATGTCCGCCATCATTTTGATAAGTACGGCGGAAAAATGGGCGCGTCCGGCTGTGTCAGTTGGAATTTCAGCAAAAAGGGTGTTCTCGTGATTGACAACGAAGACGAGGACTACGAGGAAGACGACGTAATGATGGACGCCATGGATTGCGGCGCGGATGATTTTGAGGCGGAGGATGGCTGCTTCACCATCTACACCGACCCGGACGATTTCAACGCCGTTGCAGAAGCAATGGGCAAAAAGGGCTATTCTTTTGCTTCCGCGCAGATCGAAATGGTTCCCGCTGAGTATAAGAAGCTGGACAACCCCGATGACATCGCCAACATGGAAAAGATGCTCGACATCTTTGAAGATGATGACGATGTTCAGAACGTCTGGCACAACTGGGAACGCTGAAAACCGGAAAAAGATTGTTTTCGACAGTCTGATGGACTGTTGAGAAAGGCTCCAAAGACAAGCAACTCACACTCGTCGGCGTACAAAGGTGCGGGATGTCATCCTGAGCGTCAGCGAAGGATCTTCGCAGTATCGATAGCAAAAAGATTCTTCGTCACTGCGTTCCTCAGAATGACAAAGGGAGAGGGCACTACTATTTATTATTTGACGGTTTGGACCTTTATCGACAGTCTGGAAAGCCGCTTCTTTATCACAGGATAAGGAAGCGGCTTTTGTGATTCCTGCGGTGTTGCTTCCATGCGGGAAATATGCTATAATCAAGGCCGAAAATAAAAAATCCTTCGGGAGATGAAAGACAATGAAAACTTTGCTGCATATCTGCTGTGCGCCGTGTGCGAATCAGTGCATTGAGGTTCTGCGTGCCGACGGGATCGAGCTGACCGGCTACTGGTACAATCCGAATATTCACCCGTTTACGGAGTATCGTGCGCGGCGCAACTGCCTGCGCGAGTATGCCGCAGGCATCGATCTTCCGCTTCTGGAGCGCGACGACTACGGCCTGCGTCCCTTTGTACGCGAGGTGGCGCAGGATATTTCAGGACGCTGTGTGAAGTGCTACGAAATGCGCCTGTTCACTGCGGCGAAAACGGCGGCCGAAGGCGGCTTTGACAGCTTCACGTCTTCTCTTTTTATCAGTCCTTATCAGCAGCATGACCTGATGCGTGAGGTTGCGGAGCGTGCGGCAGCGGAGTACGGTGTGCAGTTTCTCTATCGGGACTTCCGTCCTTTTTTCCGCGCCGGTCAGGAGCGTGCCAGAGCGCTGGGGATGTATATGCAGAAATATTGCGGCTGCGTTTTCTCCGAGGAGGAACGCTATCTCAAGCCGGCAAAAAGAGTTCCGTAATGGTTTGAAAAAACGGCGCCTGTCCACATTGGACAGGCGCCGTAGACTGTCGATAAAGCCACAAACCGTCAAAATGAAATATATCATTTTTGTGCAACGCATTGGCTGCGGCATATCGGACGATGGGGTCTTTTCAAATACGAAACTGCCGGGAAACGCTTGCTTCGCAAGCATTTTGACTTACTGCGCAACTCACACGCTACCGTACTTGTGTACGCCGACGCGTGTGAGTTGCTTGTCTTTGTGCCTTTCTCAACAGCCTCTCAGCGTGCCGAAAAGGTTTCTTCGGCACGCTGAACGGCGCCTGTCCGTATCGGACAGGCGCCGCCTTTTTCTGTTAAGGGATTTCCAGGAAGCTGAAGCTGTAGCGCAGGAAGTTTTCCGCCGGCTCTTCCAAGACGGTGAGATCGGTCAGCAGCGCAGTTGCGCTGGACCAACTGGGAAGGATCAGCGTTCCGGCTTTGCCGTCATAGAACATCACTGCAAGCGAGGAAAACGTAGAATAGGCGTTTTCGCCGAAAAAGATTCCCTCACCGCTGAAAACACGCGCCATTCGTGCAATATTGCTGACCGTCCACAGACCGTTATGCGGTTCCACTTCCGTTTCACGATGGAAAGTGATTTTCAGCTTTTCCGGATTGTTGGGCCAGACGAATGTGCGAAATTGCATGGCAGCAGCCATTGTTTCACCCCTTTCGTCAGGATAGTTCGCTGCGCGCTGCGGCGTAAATGACCGCTTCTTCGACCGTACCGACGCCGAGCTCGTAGCGCACGGAAAGAGAAATAAACTCGCATCCGGCAAAGCAGATCTGTCTGCCGCCGCCTGAGATCAGCAGGGTAAAACCGTGAAGCTGATGCGGCGAAAGTGTTTCGGAAAAAACACGTTTATCGGTCAAGAGTCTGGAAACACGAACCTCATAATGCGCCACGCTTCGGACAACGCCTATCGGAAGGCTCTGACCGATGGCGTGGACGGGAATCGGCACGCCGACGGTCTGCTCCGAGAAGGAGCGGACCGCACCGAGCCGAACGGAATTGATGGAAAGCTCCTGCACCGGAGCAATGGGTGTCATGGAATAAGACATGATAATCTCCTCAGGATTCAGACTGATAAAGCAGAGTGCCGAAGGTCAGACGGAGGCTGCTGCGGAAGAAGTCGATATTCTCATCATAGCGGACAGGGCTGACTTGAATACTTTTCAGTGTGCAGGAGGACAGACCTGTGGAAACTGCCGTAAGGGCGGAACGCGCTGCCTCTGCGCAGAGATTGCCGCCGCTGCGCTGAGGCGAATAAACATCGAGCTGAATGATAAATTCTATTTCCGATCCGAAAACCGGTTGATCGGAGCACAGTCCGAGAAAGGCGGAAAAGGCACAGGGCAGAGACGTGATTTCCGCCTGTCCAACGGCGATCATCGGGCTGAGCAGCTGCGGCAGACGGTATTTGGGGAAGGCGTTGACGGCGTGCATACCTGCGTCAGACAGAATCTGGCGTACTTGCGAAACTATGTCGCCCATGGATCGTCAACGCCTCCCTCTACGCACAGTCCCCAGACAAACAGATCTTCTCCTTGAAAGGTCACGGTGTCTGCCCGACGGATAACATATTTACGCTCCCCCATAATGATGAGGTCAGAACCTCGGGCAGGGGTATCAACAGTCGCGATAAAAAGGAACTGACCTCTTAAGACGCTGCCGCCTGTCGGTATCATTCGCTCCATATTCTGCCAGCTTTTGGAGGCCACGAGCTGTAAAAACAATCTGCCGGGCGCAACGGCACCGTTTGAGGCGATATAAACGTCATTGCCGTACTGACGGATCAGGCGCTCGATGATTGCTTTCATGAGCTCACCCCGCGAAAAGCAAACGCATCGGTGCACCAGGGCTCAATCATGCGGTAGGCAGTCTGCGCGAGCTGAGAGCGATCCTCTGAAAAGGTGAGTTTCACGGTAGCCGCAGTAAAATCAGCAAGTCCGGGATCGTCCAGCTGTCGCATCATGGAAATGGAGAGAAGGGAGCCGGCGATGATAAATGTTTCGGAAATCTCACTCAAATCGACCTCAGAACGCAGTCTGGCACGAAGCTCCTGTTCGGCAGCGGCGCAGATGGCAGAAAGCCATTCCATATGCGTTTCATCCTGCGCTCCGAGCAGATCCAGGCAGTAATTCCGAATATCGATACAGTAGTTCATCAGATATTCAGTACCTTAGCGGCATCCGTGCAGATTTTGCTGAAGCCGCAGATGGAAGTGATGGCGGCGCGTTCAAGCTGACGGTCAATGAGCTTGTCATACTCAACGAGCACGTCACCGGCCTGTACCATTTCCAGCGTATAGCGGCGGTCAAAGGCAATGATGCAGTCGTCCGACACGGTGGAAGCCTGCAAAAGCTGTGCGCCGAGCGGCGTTTCAAACTTGCCGGTGCCCTGGAAGTTCAGTCCGGTCATCGGATTTTGCAGCTCAGGGAGCTTGAGCATCTTTGCCATGGTGTTGGAATTGACGAGCATGGTGTTCATCTCGTACGGATGGAACTGCGCCCAGAACTCAACGAGCTGATCGTATGTCAGTGTGCCTTCGGTGCCGGAAATAGGGGAGGAGCCGATGTCAAAGAACTGGGCGGAATTGTCGTTTCCGTCGCCGTCCTTGATGACGCAGACGGCATCGGCAAGGTGCATCTTGTTGATGTAGGAGCCGATCTGGCGCAGCATAACGGAGAACATATCGAGCTTCTGGAAACGCAGAGCCTCATAAGAGGCTACGAGCATTCTGCCGCGCTTGTGCAGATTGATCAGATTTTCCTTGCTGCGGATCGTGGTGGCAGGAATGGTAGCCCCCTCGCCGACGTCTTTGAGTTCCTTTTCGCTTTCCGTGGGAACGGAATAGATGCTGCGGTAATCCATTGCGTCAATGTTGGTGACGGTCGCAACGATGGAGGGAAGGATGTTGCCCTCATCAATGCCCTGACGGACGACGCGGGCGATGAATTCCGGAAACAGGACGGCAGACTCAAAGGTGGTAAAGAATTTTTCCACGGGATCGGAGCCTGCACCGCGGGCACGGATGCCGAAACGCTTGAGCTGACGCTGGAAAGCATCGGTGCCTTCCAAAGCGGTGCCCTTGTAAGCCTCGGACGGGTCAAGCGATTCCAGAACCTGCGAAAAGCTCTTGCCGCTTTCGCGGTACATACCTTTTTCCAGACGAATGTTATCAAATGCCATTGGATAGACCTCCTTTATGAATTACAGAAGAAATGTGACGGTGGAATCGGCAGAATTAACGTCCACAACAAGGTATTCCTTTGCACCGTCAAGCGTTTTGACCTTGCCGGAGAGTGCTGCGGCAAGCGCACAATAGCCGACCGTGGGAGCAGCCCCGCTGTAAGGAAGCGTAACAAAGCCGTGTACGGCAAGGGTAGTCAGGCCGCTTGCGTGCTTGATTGCAACGCCGTGGAACGCGTCGCCGTCACTGCACGCAGAAACGAAACCGTTTGCGCTGAATTTGCAGGGAGTGCCTGCGGAAATGCTGCTGCTCTGGACGGTCACACATTCCTGACCGATGGAATCAAAAGAAATTGCCATAATAAAATTACCTCCGTTTAAATAATGTAGGCTGTGTCAAGTGCGTTCTGTGTGCCCTTTGCGGTAGGAAGCTGTGCATCGGGCGGAAAGAGTGCGGCAGCCTTTTTTGTCATTGCCTTGGTAAGCGCAGTCAGCTCCTCGTCGTCCAGCGCGGAAAAAGCCTTTTTCAGCGTTTGTTCCGTTGCGCCGAAGTCGAGCAGAAGACCGACAGAAACGGCCTCGTTTACCATGTTTTCCCTGCACTGCCTGCCGAATTGCGCGTCACGCTCCAGTGCTTTCAGGCTGTCGCAAAGTGCAGGTGTGCCGGATTTGGCAACCAGCTCGTCCAACGTCATAAACACACCTCCTTCCGCTTTTTTCATTACGCCGGCCTCCTTCTGCGCGGGGACGGCAACAAAGGAGAATTCGTAGGCATCGACCGGGTCGCACAGAACCGCAATGCAGGCTTTGCCGTCATAGCTCATCCCCTTGCGGTGCTCACACGAGCCGTAGGGAAGGCCGCAGACGGAGCATACGGTGTTGGCGACCGAACAGCCGACGGATACCTCCTTTTTGATGCCGCCCTCGATCTCACGAATCAGTTCGGCGTTTTTTTCCGTGCGAAGCATATAGCAAGACGCACGGATATAGCTCACGCCGCCCTCACAGAGGACTTCCGTGTCAAAAATACGGGCAATTTGGCGTTCTGTTGACCAATCGTGGTCTGCGATTCCCGTTTTGCCGCGGAACAACTCTGCCAGGATCGGCAAAGCAGCGGTGTCAAAGCGCTCATGATCCCGATCGGGCTGATCATCGCACAGCCGAACGCTGAAGCAGTAGACCTCCTCGGGGGTGAGCGGTGTTTTGGAATAGAGATTGATTTTGGCAAGCTGCTGTTCATCGGGCGTACCGCTGGAAACGACAGCCGCGGCTTTTTGGATATTCAAGCGATCACTCCTTGTGAATCAATGGACTTTGGATTTTCCAGCTGAGCGGTCTGAGCGCGGAGATAGGCGGCTTCTGCCTCATCCACCAGATCCTGCAAGCTGATTTCATCCCAGATAATTTTCGGAGCGCAGGCGCAGCCGTTCAGTCGCAGCCAAAGCTCACAGATGCGTTCAAGTGCGGGCTCCACGGCTCTGCGGATCGCCCACAGCTCACTGGTAAGCAGATCGGCCTGCTGCTGACTCATGCGCTCCGTGCTGGTCCAGTTCAGACCGAGCAGAAACGGCGGCAGACCGGTTTTGGCGACAAGCTGCTCTAAAAGCTGGCGCACGGGGATTTCCGAATCCAGGATCGGTCCATCCGAACCGATGACCTTTACGGAAACATCTCCAACGGCAACGAAATCCCGGACGATGCCGTTTTTGCTGTCCTGCATGGCAGCCGACCATTCGTTTGCGATGACTTCGGCGTGGCTTGCTGCGGCGGAGCGTTCAAAGCTGTCGCCGGACGGCTTGCAGACAACGGCATAGCGGACGTTGCCGGCGCGCTCCCAGTTAACGCCGATCGTGTGGTAGATTTTCAGCAGAATATCCGTCAGGAAGGGCATGCTGCGCAGAAGCGAGACGCCGTAAGGATTTGCCGGTTCGGGATTCAGTGTCGTCAAAAGGAGAAGCTGCTGATAAGGAAGCGGACGCATACAGCCGTTTTCGTCCGGTGCACAGATGGTGATTTCCAGAGGGCTTGCACCCTCTTCAATCTGGATCTCGGTCACATCGCCCCAGCAGACAGCGACAAGATTCCGATTGGAAACAACCATTTCACCGATGGCGCGTCCGTAAAGCAGCAGGCTGTCCAGATATGCCGACAAGAAGCTGTGGATGCCGCGCTGACCTCTGCCGCAGGGAACGGTGCGCAGAAATTCTGTCAGTTCCGCCTGTTTCTGCGGAGATTGCACGGTAAAGCCGCCGGTCAGACGGACGAGCTTGGAGATTGCGGCATCCAGCACCGGCAGCGCCTCGCGCATGGACTGGTACAGACGGTGCTCCGTGCCGCCCAGAGGGATATAGGACTTCAGAGAACCGAAGGGATGTCCCTGACCGCTTCTGAGCTGTGTGGCAGCGGCGGCGGTCGGGACGTGTGAATTCTTCTTAAACTTCAAAAACAAACCTCCTTTCCGAAAACTTGATAAAACGCAATGCGTCGTATCCGAAAACAATGCAGCAATTCTGCTTTAACGCGCCACGGCGCGGACGGCAACGGGTGCTTCCGATTTGCTCAGCACGGTGGCGGCAAAATAGCGCATATCGTCCATCGCGTGATCGTGCTCCTTTTTCACGGCGTCTTTTCCCGCCTTCAGATCCCAGACATATTGCTCGCTTTCGCGCAGGCAGTCCGTGCAGGTGTCGCAGATGACGATTTTTCCGCTTTTCAGCAGATCGGAGGTGCGCCGTATGCCGGAAAGTACATCGTTGTCCGCCTTTTTTACATTCCAACCGCGCCGCCGCAGAAGCTCAATGAAGCTGGCGGCGGAAGGATCGACGATCACGGCGGTAATGCGGCGGCCTCCGGCCAGCGCCTCCAGCGCGTCAGCGTATTCGGCGTCGGTCATCTGCCGCATTTCGCGCCGCGAATCAAAATAAAACTCCTTCACGCGGTACCAAACGCTGTTTTGCAGACCCCACAGACCGAACGAGGCGGGATTGACCGTTCCGTAGTCGCAGGAGATGTACCATTGTGAGAAATCGCCTTTTGGAACGGGCGGCGCGTTGGTCGCATCAAAAAAGTCATATACGCGGCCTTCGGCAGCGACCCACTGCCCGAGCACAAAGCGGCGGTAGAATACGCCCGAATAGAGCCTTGCATAGCGCTGACGGATCTGGGGCGACAGGGAGGGATTGTCCTGCATGGTAAAGTGCAGATACAGGCAGTTTCGCTGTTCCGCACCGAGGATCCACTCATTGTAAAACCAGTGGTGCGGACCTTCGGGATTGCAGTTGAACCACAGACGGGAACCGGTCACGGAGCAGCGGGCACACGCCTGCTCCACAAAGGAGCGCGGCATCAGAGCAACCTCATCGAGCAAAATGCCGGCAAAGGTAATGCCCTGAATCAGTGAAGAGGAGCTTTCGTCGCGTCCGCCGAAGACGTAAAAATCGTTTGTGTGTCCGTGATAGGTGACGCGAACAAGATTTTCCGTCCGCTTTTCCGTGACACTGAAGCCGATGGCCTGCAGCTTCGGAAGAAGCTCGGAAAGCACATTTCTCCGCAGAGAGGCAATCGTTTTTCCGCAGACACCGAAACGGGCATTTTGAAACTGAGAGCAGGCCCAGAGGAAAAAGCTCAGACCCATGCACAGCGTCTTACCCGAACGTACCGCGCCGTCACAGATAATGGCTTCTTTTTTGCAATTCGGGTTGCCCGGACGCCACCAGTTCAGAACGATGCGCTGCTGTCTGGAAAACTTCAATCTGCATCCACGTCCTCGGCTGCGGCGAAAAATGCCTCAGCGCAATCCGTACTTTGCGTGCCGAGCGTCATGAGCTGCTCCAAAGCGCGGATGCGGTCGATCAGCTTGACCTCCACCGTGCCCTTGTCATTGCGCTTGACCTCGGAGAGCAGACTCAGATCGAGCGCGTCCACCTCCGGTGCCTCCTGCAAGACCAGCTTTACACAGTCGTTTGCGCGCCCAAAGGCAAGCTGTGCCAGCCGCCGAACAATATCGGCACGGCAGATATCGCACTGACCGCGCTGCAGCTCCAGCTCACGCTGAACGGCAGGCGTTGTCAGCATTCGGATTCCGTCAGACCGTCCGATGGTCTGAGCGGCGGCTTCCGCGTCAAAGCAGCGAAGATAGGCGGCTGCAAAGCGGCGTTTTTCCGAAGGAAGATTCGGATTCATACGATTCACCTCAAAAAATAAAATTTTCAGCGCAAAAAAAGCGCCCTTCAACCGAGGACGCGTTCAGAAACGGAATTGCGTGAAATCGTGCAACAAAAATAGTTTTATACGAATATCTGACAGAAATCTTGGATTCTTCCCGAAGCAGCTCCCACATATGTCATTCTGAGGAACGCAGTGACGAAGAATCCTTTCTCTATCGAGGGTGCGAAGATCCTTCGCTTACGCTCAGGATGACATGGGAAGGAACCCTGACGGAAATCTTGAATTCTTTCCGGAGCACCTCCCGTATATGTCATTCTGAGGAACGAAGTGACGAAGAATCTTTTCTCTATCGAGGGTGCGAAGATCCTTCGCTTTCGCTCAGGATGACATAGAAAGGAACCCTGACGGAAATCTTTTTCATTCTTTCTATCAGATATATATTAAAAACCGCCCTGCCGAGAAACCTCGACAGGGCGGTGATCCTTATGAAAAATCAGATTTCCATGATGATCGGAAGGATCATCGGATTGCGCTTGGTGTTTTTGAACAGGAACTGGCTCAGATCATTTTTGATGGTCGATTTGATGGTGGCCCAGTCGGAGATATTGCGGGTCTGACAGACCTCCAGAGAGTGACCTGCGATCATGCGAAGTGCTTCGAGCAGATCCTCGTTGTCCTTTGCGTAAACAAAGCCTCGCGTGATTATATCGGGGCCGGAGAGCACGGAACCGTCCTGACTGGAAAGGTTCACGCAGACAACGATCATGCCGTCCTGCGCCAGATGCTTGCGGTCGCGCAGAACAACGCTTCCGACATCTCCGACACCGGTGCCGTCAACGAGGATCTTTCCGGCAGGAACGGTATCACCGAGCTTGCAGGTTTTTCTGGTGCAGTTGATGACACGTCCGATATCGGAAATGATGATGTTTTTGCCGCTCATGCCCATCTGTTTTGCGAGCGCGGCATGCTTTTGCAAATGACGCTGTTCGCCGTGGATGGGGATAAAGAATTTCGGTTTTGTCAGCGCATGGATGATCTTCAGCTCCTCGCAGCAGGCGTGACCGGAAACGTGCAGACCCTCCAGCTTGTCGTAGATCACATCAGCGCCCTTGCGATAGAGCTCGTTGATGATACGGGATACCGCTTTTTCGTTGCCCGGAATCGCGGAGGCGGAGATAATGACCTTGTCGCCGGGCTGAATTTCGACCTGACGATGGCTGGAAAAGGCCATGCGGTAGAGCGCGGACATATTTTCGCCCTGAGAGCCGGTGGAAACAATGACGATCTTGTCCTTCGGGAGAGACTTGATCTGGTTGATATCGATCAGAGTTCCTTCGGGAATGTTCAGATAGCCCAGTTCCGTTGCGACCTTCAGGATATTTTCCATGCTTCGTCCGGTCACGGCCACCTTGCGTCCGTGACGGTTTGCAATGGCGAGAACCGCCTGAATACGGTGCATATTGGAAGCAAAGGTGGTAACAATAATGCGGTTTTTACAGCCCTTGAAGTGGCGGTCAAGTCCTTCTGCCACAATGGATTCCGAGGGTGTGTAGCCCTGACGCTCCACATTGGTCGAGTCCATCAGCAGGGCATAAACGCCCTCCTTGCCGAGCATGCCGAAACGGCCCAGATCGGTCATACCGTCTTCGGAGGTCGGGTCGATTTTGAAGTCGCCGGTCATAATGACGGTGCCGACAGGGGTGCGGATGGCGAAGGCGACGGCATCGGCAATGGAGTGATTTACATGGATGAATTCAATCGTAAAGCAGCCGGCCTTGACAACATCACCGGGCTTGTGGGTAATGAGCTGGTAACGATTCAGCTCCTCATGCTCCTCCAGCTTGAGCTTGATCAGACCGAGGGTAAGCGGCGTGGCATGGATGGGGGCATTGACTGCCTGCAACACATAGGGCAAAGCGCCGATATGGTCTTCATGTCCGTGCGTAATAAAGAAGCCGCGAAGCTTCTGCTGATTTTTCACGAGATAGGTAACATCGGGAATGACGAGATCAACGCCGTACATATCGTCCTCGGGGAAACCGAGTCCGCAGTCGACAACGATCATGTCCTTTCCGTACTCCAGAACGGTCATATTTTTTCCGATTTCATTCAGACCGCCCAGAGAAATAATTTTCAATTTATCTGCCAATTGATGACAACTCCTTTTGATATTAGTAAAAGTAAATATGTAGATATGCCGAATTGCCGCGATGGGGCTGATTCGGCGAAAAAATTGCACCGTATTCTGTGGGACGGCAAAAAAGCCCGTCCGTTCCTGTTCAAAAACACCGAATTGCTATATCTCCGTATTTTATAGTATACCACAATTATCCAAAGAAGTATACAAAAATTTGAAAAAGGGGAAAATGAAAGAAAGAAACCGCGGTAAAAAACGGAAATAACTGTAGCAAAAAACGAAAATATTTGATATAATAAAACAATCTATACGAACTCCGAAGGGAGGTCTTCGCGGATGAACAAAAAACTGCATCGGTTGATGCAGCCGAATATGCTGCTTTATTTTGTGGTTATGGTATTGTTTGCTGTTGCGGCACTGGTGCTGGGGCAGTATTATCTTGCCATCGGAGAGACGGCCGTAACGCTTCTGCTGCTGTTTTTCTATCAGTGGATGGGAACGCGCCGCCGCCGCTTGTTGAGCGAATATGTTCAGCAGACGAACGAAATGATGAGCCGGGCCGCAGACGGGGAGGTGCCGTTTCCGGTCGCGCTGATCCAACTGAACGAAAACGAGCTGGTATGGTATAATAAACCGTTTGCCAATCTGGTCAATCTCCGAGAGAGCATTTTTTCCAAGCGCATAGAAGAGATTTTTCCCTCCTTTGCTCTGGAATGGCTGGCTTCCGGCAAGACCGAAAGTCCGGACGAGCTCCGTTATCGCGGCAGACGTTTTCGCGTGACCGGCTCTCTGCTTCCGAATAAAGATTCCAAAAACAACCTGCTGATGGGCATGATCTATCTGCAGGATATGACGGAGCTTTTGCAGGTGCGCGATGAGTATATCCGCTCGCGTCCGATGGTATCGATTGTGCTTGTGGACAACTACGATGAGCTGACGAACAATCTGCCGGATGCGGCAATTTCCAATCTCAACGCGCAGATCAATGAGAAGGTCAGCCGCTGGTCGGACGAATATAACGGTCTGCTGCGCCGCTTGGAGCGCAACCGGTTTTTGCTGCTGCTGGAGGCAAAAGAGCTTGCGTCCATGGCGGAGGCTAAGTTCTCTCTGCTGGAATCCGTCCGCGAGATTACCAATCCTGCCGGTATCGCCGCAACCGTTTCCATCGGCATCGGCAAAGACGGCGTGGACTTCCGCGAGGACTATGATTTTGCGGCGCTTTCGATTGAAATGGCGCTTTCTCGCGGCGGCGATCAGGCGGTCATCAAGGATCGCTATGATTTTACCTTCTTCGGCGGCCGGAACAAGACGACGGAGCGCCGCACCAAGGTCAAGTCCCGCGTCATGGCATCGTCGCTGTCGGAGCTCATTATGCAGTCCGGACGGGTTTTCATTATGGGTCACAAGATGGCGGATCTGGACGCTGTCGGCGCGGCAGTCGGTCTGTGCTGCCTGTGCCGCAAAAAGGGGAAAAAGGTCAATATCGTCATTGATCCGGAGGTCAATGCGGCAAAATCTCTGCTTGCAATGGTTCAGAATATGCCGGAGTACGCCGACTGCTTTATTACCGGTCAGGATGCGCTTTTGGAGGCGGATGCAAAGAGTCTGCTGATCGTTGTGGATACCAACCGTCCCGATCAGGTCGAGTGCAAGCCGCTGCTTGAATCCATACGCCGTGTCGTGATCATCGACCACCATCGCCGGGCTGCGGACTATATCGAGCAGCCGGTTTTGAATCTGCATGAGCCGTTTGCCTCCTCGGCTTCCGAGCTGGTCACCGAGCTTTTACAGTATGCCGTGGAGGTATCCGACATCCATTCCAACGAGGCTGCCGCGCTTCTTGCCGGCATCGTGCTGGATACCAAGAATTTCGGTGTGCGGACCTCCAGCCGTACCTTTGAGGCGGCCGCCTTCCTGCGAAGGATCGGCGCGGATACGGTCGAGGTGAAAAAGCTGTTCCAGAATGATCTGTCTTCGACCGTCGCCCGTTATAAGATTATTCAGAGCGCCCGTCTTTATCGCCAGAAAATTGCGATTGCCGCACTGGATTATACCGCGACGCGTACCATTGCGGCGCAGGCTGCCGATGAACTGCTGAACATTTCCGGCATTGAAGCCTCCTTTGTGCTTTATCCGCAGGAAAAGCAGACGATCATCTCCGCACGTTCCATCGGCGATGCAAACGTGCAGGTCATACTTGAGCCGCTCGGCGGAGGCGGCAATGCAGCCACGGCCGGCGCACAGGTCAAAAACAAGAGTGTCTCGGCAACGCTGGATGAGCTGCTGAAATCCATAGACAAATTTTTTGAAGCCTGATTTTTCAAAAAACACATAAGGAGGAAACACCATGAAAGTGATCTTGCAGCAGGACGTAAAGGGCAAGGGCAAGCGCGGTCAGATGATCGAAGTATCTGACGGCTATGCAAGAAATTATATGCTGCCGCGTAAAATTGCGGTAGAGGCAACGGCGGATAATGTCAATACGATGCGAATGAATGATAAGGCGCAGCAGGAAAAACGCCAGAAGGAGCGCGAAGAGGCATTTGCAATTTCCAAGAAGATGAAGGATATGGTCGTTGTGGTTCGCGCCAAGGGCGGCGGAGCAGGCAGACTGTTCGGCTCCGTCACCACACAGGAGATTGCCGAAGCCATCCAGAAGCAGGAGGGCATCAACATCGACAAGCGGAAAATCGTTCTGGACGAACAGATCAAGACCGTCGGTGAGTATACCGTAAAGATTAAGCTGGGTTACGAGATCAATGCCGAGCTGAAGCTCCGTGTCGAGGAGCAGTAACAGAAAGATAAGGGAGGAAATCCCAAATGGATGAGTTATTAGGCCGTCAGGCGCCCCATTCTCTGGAGGCGGAGCAGTCCGTTCTCGGCTCCTTGCTGATCGACAGCCGCTGTGTCAACGATGTGATCGGCATGGTGCGTCCGGAGGATTTTTATCTGAAAACCAACCGCGAGATCTATGAGACGATCTATGAGATGTTCAGCTATTCTCAGGTGATCGATCCGGTTACGGTGCTGGATAAAATGCGCGAGCGCGGTGTCTATGATGAGCAGAGCTCCACGAAGTATATCATGCAGCTCATGGAGATCACGCCGACTGCGGCCAATGTCAAGCAGTATGCGCAGATTGTCCATGATAAAGCGCTGCTGCGGAATTTATCCGATGCCGCCTCCGAGATCGTCGATACGGTCTATGAGGGGGTCGGCAGCGCGCAGGATATTCTGGAGGCGGCGGAAAAGAAGATCTATGCGCTGCGCCGCGGCAATACCAATGAGTCATTGGAGCACGTCGGTACGATTCTGCTCAAGGTGTTTGACCGTCTGACCGAGCTGAGTGAGTCCGGCAGTGATATTTCCGGTATTTCGTGCGGACTGCGCGATCTGGATAAATTTATCAGCGGCCTGAACAAGTCGGATCTGATGCTGCTTGCGGCGCGTCCCGGCATGGGCAAAACCTCCATGGCGCTGAACATCGCGCTGAATGTCGCAAAGAAATACCCGAAAAAAACCGTCGCGTTTTTCTCGCTGGAAATGTCCAAGCAGCAGTTGGTAACGAGACTGATTTCCAACGAGAGCTTTGTGGATAACAAAAAGCTGGTTACGGGACAGCTCAGCGTGGACGAATGGGGCAAGATCGGTATTGCCTCGGCTGCATTGTCGGCAACGGATCTGCGCGTAGATGACAATCCGTCGGTCACGGTCGCCGAGATCAATGCTAAGTGCCGCCGAGTGGACGACCTTGCGCTGGTGATTATCGACTATTTGCAGCTTATGACCTCGTCAGGGTCGGGAAAAAGCTACAGCGGCGAAAACCGTCAGCAGGTCGTTTCCGATATTTCCCGAAGCCTGAAGATCATGGCAAAGGAGCTGAACGTACCGGTCATCTGCCTGTCACAGCTTTCCCGTGCCAACGAAAGCCGCCAGGACAAACGCCCGATGCTTTCCGATCTGCGTGAATCCGGCGCCATTGAGCAGGATGCGGACGAAGTATTGTTCCTCTATCGTGAGGATTACTATAACAAGGATACCGAAAAACAGAACATTGCGGAATGCATTGTGGCAAAAAACCGTCACGGCGAGACCGGCACGGTAGAGCTGCAATGGCTGCCGCAGTTTACGACCTTTGCAGATCGGGAGTGGAGACATGATGAAGGCTGAAGTGCTTTCATGGTGCCGCAGCTTATCCCTTTTTTCCGAAGGCGACCGCGTTATCTGCGCAGTGTCCGGAGGAGCAGACTCCATGGCAATGCTGTGGTGTCTGCGTTCCTTGCAAAACGAGCTGGGCATCTGTGTGTCTGCGGCTCATTTTAACCACTGCCTGCGCGCAGAAGAATCCGACCGGGATGAGCGCTTTGTCGCTGAGTTTTGTGCAAAGCACAAAATCCCGCTGTTTACGGGCAGAGCGGATGTGGCAGAATATGCCGTGCGGAGCGGAAAATCGATAGAGGATGCCGCACGGGAAAAGCGCTATGCGTTTTTGCAGTCGCTTCCGTGCGATAAGCTTGCAACGGCGCATACGGCGGATGACAATGCCGAGACGGTTTTGCTCCATATCCTGCGCGGCAGCGGTCTGCGCGGTCTGTGCGGCATTCCGCCGAAGCGCGGTAAAATTGTCCGGCCGCTGCTTTCGGTTGACCGTGAGCAGATTTTGGCATATCTGAAAGAGGAAAACCTTTCCTGGTGTGAGGATTCCTCCAATGCGCTTGACGCTTGCAGCCGCAACCGTCTGCGCCATCATGTTCTTCCGTTGCTGCGTGAGGAAGAACCGAATTTTTCGCAAATGCTTCTGCGGCAATCGGCGCTGCTGCGCGAGGAGGATGCGCTGCTGGATGAAATGGCGGCAAAGCTTCTGCGGCATCCGGAGGGTGCGCCGAACCTGTGGCTGGTCGCACCGATTCTTCATGCGCCCAACGCCCTGCAAAAACGGGCGCTGCGGCTGATTGTAAGGCAGTATCTGCCCAAAAATGTTTCCATGAAGCATATCGAGGCGCTGCGCGCTCTGCTGAAAGCGACAAACCCCTCCGCGCAGCTTTCTCTTCCGGAGGGTCTGACGGCGCGTCGCTGCTATGATGCCATTGAGATTACAAGGCAGATTTCATTCTGCCTGCCCGAAACGGCACTGAACGTTTCCGGATCAACGGAGCTAACGCCGATCGGAATGACAGTTGAGTGCCGCGTGGTAGAATCTTTTGAAAAATACGCAAATACCCCGTTTCAATTTGCAATAAAATATGATATGATGAGTGCCGATCCGCTTTATGTTCGTTCGCGCCGCCGGGGAGACACGATCATAACGCAGGGCGGCTGCAGAAGAACACTAAAAAAACTTCTGATTGACCGAAAAATCCCCCGTTCCGAGCGAGAGCGTCTGGCGGTCGTTTCGGACGGAGCGCAGGTGCTTGCGGTAGCGGGTCTCGGTGTCAGTCAGAATCATCGGGCGGTGATCGGTGCGCCGGCGCTGCTGCTGCGGTTTGAGCAGAAGGAGAAATAGAAATGCGCCGGGATCTGGAACGTGTGCTGCTGACAAAAGAGGAAATTCAATCGCGTGTTGCGCAGCTAAGGGCGCAGCTTGCACGGGATTATGACGGCAAAGACCCTGTTTTTCTGGGGGTTCTCAAGGGAGCCGTTCCGTTTTTTAAGGATCTCACCTCAGAAATCCCGATCCGATGCAGCTATGATTTCATCTACGCCTCCTCCTACGGTGCCGGCGTGCAGAGCTCCGGTCAGGTGCAGCTTCTAAAGGATGCGTCTATGGAGCTGCGCGGCCGACATGTGGTCGTGGTGGAGGATATTCTCGATACCGGTTATACGCTGGATTTCCTGCAAAAGCACCTTCTGCAAAAGAAGCCTGCGTCCTTGCGGTTCTGTATCCTTCTGGATAAGCCCAAGGGTCGCAAAGTTGCTTTCAAAGCGGATTACGTCGGGTTTACGATCCCGAATGAATTTGTTGTCGGCTACGGTCTGGACTACAATGAAGCCTACCGAAATCTGCCCTATGTCGGGGTTTTGAAATCGGAGATATATTCCAAATAAAGGAGCAAGATCTTGAACAAAGTTTCTAAATCACTGAATCTGCTGATCTATGTAGTCATTCTGGCGCTTGTTGTTTTTCTGCTGCTCAATCTCTTTGGCAGCAGCAATGCCGTGACGGTCAGCTATTCCGAAGTCCGCACGCTGTTTTTAGAAGAAAAGGTCAAGTCATTTGACTATGACGATGGCATTCTGACGCTTTCCTTGTCCGAACCGTTCATGGAAAGCACAACGGTAGAGCACGAGCTTGCGGACGTAGATATGTTCCGGGAGGAGCTGCATACGGTCTATGAGCGTCAACTCAAGGCGGGCATCATTGAAAGCTATAACTTTGCCCCGGATAGGGGGACACCGTGGTATATTACCATGCTTCCGTACATTTTGATGACGGTTCTGATGTTTGTGTTCCTTTATTTCCTGCTGGGCAGAGCGAATGGCAACAACGCCGCAATGAAATTTAACCGTGCCAATGTGCACATTGGCTCCGGCGAAAAAAAGGTCACATTTGATGATGTTGCAGGCGCGGAAGAGGAGAAAGCGGAGCTGCAAGAGATCGTCGATTTCCTTCGTAATCCGCAAAAATACCGTACGA